>Ga0302292_1001528_pt1 | contig 14793 bp, 17 predicted proteins | sample III_Fen_N2_1_FD_194553 | JGI IMG/M metagenome (GOLD analysis project Ga0302292, IMG submission 194553) | Peat permafrost microbial communities from Stordalen Mire near Abisko, Sweden - III_Fen_N2_1 | ecosystem: Environmental > Terrestrial > Soil > Wetlands > Permafrost | place: Sweden: Abisko...
GAGAATCTTAAAAAGAGAGGGATTGCAGCCGCTGCTATTTATTCGGGTATGCCCTACGATAAAATCATGATGACTCTTGACAATTCTGTTTTTGGTGCCTATAAATTCCTGTACATTTCCCCCGAACGACTCGCAACACCGGTTTTTATTGAAAAGATAAAGCAAGCAACCGTTTGCATGATTGTTGTGGATGAATCGCATTGTATTTCGCAATGGGGCTATGATTTTCGACCTTCCTACCTGCGGATTGCCGACATCCGGGAAATACTACCTGATGCTCCTGTATTGGCACTGACTGCAACCGCAACCCCTGAAGTGGTGGAAGATATACAGAAACAATTACTGTTTAAAAAAACGAATGTATTCAGGAAAAGCTTTAACCGTCAGAACCTGGCCTATGTAGTACGGACTGTAGAAAACAAAGATGAGAATTTACTTAAGATATTAAATAACGTACCCGGAACTTCGGTAGTCTATGTCCGCAACCGCAAGAAGACAAAAGAAGTTGCCGATTTTCTGAATCAAAATGGCATTGCGGCAGAGAACTTCCATGCAGGATTAAAAAACGATACCAAAGATGCCAAACAATCCAGATGGATGTCGGGTGAAACACGTGTAATTGTTTCGACCAATGCTTTCGGGATGGGCATTGACAAAGCAGAAGTACGTACGGTTATTCACATGGACCTGCCCGATTCACTGGAAGCCTATTTCCAGGAGGCGGGACGCGCGGGACGTGATGAACAAAAGGCCTATGCTGTGTTACTCTATAACAACAGTGATGCTACCAAAATGAAGAAACGCGTTTCGGATACTTTTCCCGGAAAAGAGATGGTGATTAAAGTATACGAAGCACTGGGGAATTATTTACAACTTGGTGTCGGTTCAGGTCTTGATGCAGTCTTCGCATTCGACCTTGCCGATTTTTGCATCAAGTTCAGGTTACCCATTCTTATCTCCTATAATTGCCTGAAAATACTTCAACAAGCAGGCTATATTGAATTAACCGACGAACAGGACAGCTCGTCACGAGTTCTCTTCACAGTGGCAAAGGACGATTTATATAAATTAAAAAGCAACACTGAACAGGATAAACTCATTCACATCCTGCTACGGTCCTACACAGGGTTGTTTACGGATCTGGCATCTATCGACGAGGAGACTATAGCAAAAAGACTTGCCTGGTCGCGAGATAAAGTGTACGACCAGTTGGTTGAATTGTCTAAAGAACGCATTATCCACTATATTCCGCGGAAGAAAACGCCTTTCCTTACTTTCACGCGTGAACGTGAAGCCGTCGAACGTGTCGTTCTGGGAAAAGAAGCTTATGACGACCGCCGCGACCGCTATATATCGCGGGTTAAAGGGGTACTTGATTATGCTCAGGAAGAGAATATTTGTCGAAGCCAGATGTTACTTTCGTATTTTGGAGAAAAGAACACAAAACCTTGCGGTTGTTGTGACATTTGTCTGAAAAAGAGAGACAAAAAAATGACTACTGAAGAATTTGAATCGATCCGTCTATCGATTGAGCAAGCTTTGACAATTGAATCTTTACCTGTCAATTCGCTTGTCAAAAAACTGGAAATAAAGGAACAGAAGGCACTTCAGGTCATACGGTTTATGCTGGATAACGGACAAATAGAGGAAAATGAGATGATGCACCTTAAGCTAAAATAGCATCATGGATTCCTTCATTGAAAGGGTTTTATACTCGATAGAATAAAAACAGGGCTCTTTCGTTGCATTTATTTTAAATAAATCGGGTCATCTTGTTTTTGTAATAAATAATGTAACATTTCAATCATTTTGATTCAAATATTTTTAAAAAGAAAACGTATCTTTGAACACATAAATAAAAATAAGAATACATTAATGGACAAAAAGAATAAATTGAATTATTTTCAATGGAGATTAGGCGATCGATATGATGGTTGGAGATTACGAAATGTCGATCCCATGTTTTCGGTAGCACCATTTATTCTTAAATCGCGTGTTGATTCCCAGGTTCTTTTTGAAATTAAAGTCCCAATTGACGATATTCAAGCTTTTATCCGGACCCATAAAGAGGATATTCCTGATTTATCGATTATGCACGTGGTCATGGCATCGTTGGTAAGGCTTATGTCTCAACGTCCCAACCTTAACAGGTTTGTCATGTGGCATAAAATTTTCGCCCGGAATCATGTTAACTTTTCAATTGCAATTAAACGTTCAATGTCCGACATTGGAGAGGAAACAATTATAAAACCTTATTTTTTACCCACAGATACTTTACTGGATATTGTTCGTAAAACAAATATTGAATTAACAAACACGTTGAAAGAAAGTCATGATAATTCAACGGATAACCTGTCAAAGATCTTTGGATATTTACCTGACTTTTTGTTACGTAGTGTTGTCTTTTTATTCACTCATTTTGACAAAGTTGGTTTAATGCCCAAAGCATTTAATCATGCCAGTCCGTTTCATGCCAGTTTTTTTCTTACAAATCTGGGCTCAATTGGCATTGAATCAATATACCATCACTTGTACAATTTTGGTACTTGCAGCATGTTTGTAGCCATGGGGAAAAAGACCAAGGAGAATGTAATAGATAAAAACGGGGAAGTTAAAATACAAAAAAGTATTCTTCTGAAATTTGTGCTTGACGAACGGATTTGTGATGGCTTCTACTATGCCAGATCCATGCGGTTGCTCGAAAAGATACTATCCGAACCTGATGAATTATTAATTCCACCTAAAGAAGTATTGATTGACGAAGGTGTTGAAAAAAAGAAGAACTGATTTTTTTGAATTACAAGAAATAAAAGCCGGATTGAAATCTATATGATTCAATCCGGCTTTTTCAATCTCCATATTAAATCTTTTTAAACAAATCGGGATATTTTTTCTTCCAGGCTAATACGAAAATGCCAAGGGCATACAATCCCACATTAAAGATGCCGATTGAAAAGATGCCCACTGAAAAGATTCCGGCTGAAAAGATTCCAACAGCAAATTCCCCGGAAGCAAATATGCCCATCGCATATTGACCGGAAGCAAAATAATTAAAACTATAAGTTCCGGAACTAAAGAGTCCGCCATAAATGGCATTTAAAGCAACTCCAACTATCAGCAGAGCGACACCGATTAAAAAAATCCATTGTTTTTTCATTTGTAACTATTTTTAGAGTTTATAAAATAAATTTGCAATCGCTTTAAATACGCTGCAAACATACCAGTTAGCTTTTAAACTTAAAAACATTCGGGACAGATGGAAGTAAATTGTGATGAAATGCTACCGGGAGTGATGAAATTCATTTGTTATGGGATGAAAAAACAGGACAATTATCTGTTTAGACTATCTAACAAACTTTTTGAATAATTTCTGGAAACAGGTATTTCTTCCATCGTATCTTTTAAAATAAGTCGCAAACCTTGTGAATTGCCCTTAACCCTGATTATTTTATCCTTATTGACGAGAAATGCCCTGTGACATTTGATGATGGATGGAGATTGTCTAACCTGTTCTTCAATATGTTTCAGTGTATTTCGTAGAAGCACATTCCGGAGTTCATTATTTACTAAAAAGTATACCTGTACATAATTACCTGTTGATGAAAGATAACTGAAATCGGACAGGTTTATTTCCAGTTTGTCTTTATTATTCTCTGCCATGATTCGTACCTTTTCATCCGGCGAAAGCAACTCTTCAGAAAGTAAGTCAGCATTCATTTCACCTGCTAACTTCAGGTTTTTCGACAACAAAGAATTTTGATGAAGAATGGTAATAATAAGTATCGGTATGATCCCCACTACCAAAGTATAAAACTGGAAGGTAAGAAAAGCATTCAACCCGTCAGTAAACCTGAGAAAGAGCGATGAATAGAGGAAATTACCCAATCCGATAGAAAAAAGTATCCATACCTGCCAGATCATCTGTTTAAATACAGTCCACTTCTGAGAGTCAAACCATTCATCAAGGAAAAGAGGAAAAAGAAACAAATCGATAATTAAAACGATAAAAGTAACAATACCATATGCTGCTTCAAAAAGCGGTTTGAATTCACCTGTATAATTTGAAATACCGAAAGGCTGGAAAATCAATATAAACAACGAGACAAACAAACTTATTGAAAGTATGATCCTCCATCGGTTTTCAAAAAGCGGATATGGCTGTCGGATATATTCTTTTATCATACAATAGATCTTTATTGTCTGTTTTTATTCAATAAAACTGTATTATTTTTTGGTTAAGTAATTGTAAGTAATTGGAACAATTAAATGTCTCATTTTAAATTCAAAAGAATAGAACGCTGATAAACGCAGATATAGCGGATTAAATCCTTTACAAGATATTAATCAGATTTAATCCGCTGAATTCGTAAAATTTCCGACAAGTCGGAATGTTCCATCGGCGTTCTATTCTTTAATAAATAGGACATTTTATTATTTCTAGTACTTATTGAACGAATTTCCAATCAATTAATACCCTCTTAATTCCAGTTGTTCACAATCGATCATAGTAACCGGTTTACCCATCTTTTTCTGAATGATTTTAAAGTGATGCTGATCTTCAGGAGAGACAAAGGATAAAGCTTCCCCCGAAGATTCTGCCCTTCCGGTACGTCCTATACGGTGAATATAATCTTTTGGTGAACGTGGTAATTCGTAATTGATCACAAAAGGCAAGAACTGAATATCAATACCCCTTGATATTAAATCGGTTGCAACCAACACACATAATTCACCCGATTTAAACTTACCCAATGCTTCATTTCGGGCTCCCTGACTCTTTTTGCTATGGATGGCAGAAGCATTGATTCCGTTTTTACGAAGTTTATCAGCGACATTATCAGCCTTATATACTGAAGAAGTGAATACAAGTACCTGTTTCATGTTTTTGCTTTTAATCAGAAAGCGCAACAAAGGGCCTTTCTTTTCTTCAGTAACAAAATATCCTACCTGTTGGATTTTTTCAAAGTAATCTTCTTCCTCTTCCGTTTTAATAATCAGGGGATCGTGTAAAATAATCTGATTGATATTAGTGATATCGTCGTTTAGAGTAGCCGAAAATAATAAATTCTGTCGTTTGCGGGGTAAGAGCTTGAAAATCCTGTTCATTTCTTCACGGAAACCAAGATTCAGCATTTTATCGGCTTCATCCAGTACCAATGTTTCAATATCGGATAAATGTACAGCTTTCGATTCGACTAATTCCAACAATCTGCCGGGTGTTGCAACAAGAATATTCACTCCCTGCAAACCCATCATTTGGGGATTGATCGATACGCCCCCAAAGACCGCCATGGTTTTAATCCTTTCCGGTAGACCTGAACTAAAGAGTAGAAATACTTCACTCACCTGAATAGCCAGTTCGCGTGTCGGAACTAAAACCAACACATTGACATGCCTGTTTTTAGTCACTGTATTTCCAAGCAGGTTCATGAGGATAGGTAACACATAACTGACAGTTTTGCCGGAGCCTGTCCTGGCAATACCCATAATATCTCTCCTTTTCAGAATGGCGGGTATAGCCTCCAGTTGTATGGGATAAGGTTTTGTATAATTTTGTTCGGATATTTTTTTTAATAATGCAGGAGATAAACCCAAAGAAGAAAAAGGCATAATAATCTATTTAGTTGAAGTTATAAGTAATTAATAATGAAAAATTAATAATTAACAATTGCCAGGGTACAGAAATTTAAGCTTTTGCAGATTTACAAATAGATGATTTAACTATCTAAGATCACTTTTATTAATCTGAGTACATAAAGATACTTGAAATTAATGCAGTATTGGTAAATCAGATACAACAATAACAATAAACATTCCTAAACTCATTCGTTTGTTATAATAAAGAATAAAATAAAGGTTTTATTTATCTGATTTCCTTTCCAAAAGGAGTTAATGCCAGACCGGCCAGTTTAAAATGTTGTTGTGCGAACGGAATACCAATAATGGTAATGGCAAATAAAATACCGAAAAACAGATGGGTCAGACTAATCCAGAAACCCCCGATAAACAACCAGATCAGGTTCATAATGGTCGATAAACAACCTGAACTGCCGGGTTTAAGGCGAATTTCGGTACCGAAAGGCCATAAAGCCACAATCGCTAATTTCAGTGTTTGAATTCCGAAAGGAATGCCAATAATAGTAACCATCAATATCAAACTGGAAACAAGGTATTCAACAGAAATGAGGATTCCTCCGAAAACCAACCAGATAAGATTCCCCAAAAGTTTCATATTGTTTTGTTTGTTTTTATTTCTTCTGCAGTATTCTGGAACCGATAAACGCAAACAATCCTAATACTAATCCTGATAAAATGCCAATAACAGGTCCTGTTAGTAACATCATTAATCTGGGATGATCATGTAAAGGCAATTTAGCCAACAGTTCAGCTTCCTGTACATGGTTTGCCATGTAAGTGTGGAAAAATATTATATGAGCAGCAGTTATCCAGACACAATTTGCTATACTGACCCAAAAACCGGTGAGGAAATACTTTCCTGAGCTTTTAAGAGCGATTGAATAGCCACATATACAGAAAATCACCAACCAAAAAAGCGGTTCGATAGTGGATGGAATCCAGAAAACTGTTGCAATCGCCATTGCCAATCCGAAGAGTGACAGTTGAAAAATGTGTTTTATATTCATAAGTCAGATTAAAAATAAATACAGTTATTCGGTTAAAACAGTTTATTTTGATCCTTCGATAAATCAGGATTTAGTGTTTTATTTTTCGGACTTCTTTTTATCCATCAGAATGTAAATGATGGGTAATATTCCAAGAGTATTAAAAACAGCAATACAAATAAACCAGATAAGATCATTGTTTCGACCGGCTTTCCACAATCCGATTAATTTCCAAAGAGTGTCCCATAACATACAAAAAATAACAAAAGGCAACAGCCATGAGTATGAACTTGCTAATTGTTGAAATCTTTCCATTTTGACGTAAATTAAAGTAAGAATTCTATTGTAATTATCCTTATTGACTTATTATATTAACAATTTCATTAAACTATATTTTAAGCTAGAATGAAATTAACTCTATATAGAACACAAAATAGTTCTTTTAGTTTAAATTCCAACTGATTGATTTTAAATTAAACGCTCCTGAGTTTACAGGAGAATAATTCAGGACATTCTGTTTTTATAATCCGTATAACCAAATTCGCGTAACAATCTGAATTCGTTTTGATTTGTCCAGATTCCGATTCCGGGGTGCGTAACTCCGTTAAACATAGTGGTTTTCACCATCGTATAATGAATCATATCTTCAAAGACTATCCTGTCGCCGATTTTCAGTTCCTGTTCAAACGACCAGTCGCCTAAAAAATCACCGGACAGGCAACTGTTACCGCCCAACCGATAGACCGGCCTGCCGGGAATAGCATCAGTAGCGCCAACAATAGAAGGTTTGTAGGGCATTTCCAGACAGTCGGGCATATGGCATGCAAAAGATACATCAAGCATAGCTGTTTTAATCCCTTTATTTTCTACAACATCTACTACCGATGAAACCAATACCCCTGTTCTCCATGCAAAAGCACTTCCGGGTTCGAGAATAATCTGAAGATGTGGATACTTTGCTTTAAATGATTTCAGAAGTGAAATTAAATGTTCAACGTCATAATCATCACGGGTCATTAAATGTCCGCCTCCCATATTGAGCCACCTGATTTGCGGGAAGTATTTTCCAAACTTCTCTTCCACTACCTTCAATGTCTTTTCCAGGTCATAAGAGGATGATTCGCATAATGTATGAAAATGCAAACCTTCCACTCCTTCGGGCAATGAAACACCCAGCAAATCAGCCACTATTCCGAGTCTTGATCCCGGTGCACAGGGATTATACAAATCAGTTTCCACTTCCGAGAATTCGGGATTAATCCGTAAACCGCAGGAGATATTGTTGAATTGTGTTTGTGGATAAAACCGTTCAAACTGGGTTAATGAATTAAAGGTAATGTGACTGCTGCAATTCATAATGGAAGGGAATTCCTTGTCGGTATATGCCGGGGCATAGGTATGTGCCGGGCTACCCATTTCCTCAAAAGCCAGACAAGCTTCTGCGAGTGAACTGGCTGTGGAACAGGAAATATATTCCCGTACAATCGGGAAAACACTCCACATGGCAAAAGCCTTAAAAGCAAGTATGATCTCTACTCCTGCCCTGTCTTTTACCGATTTGATCAGTTCCAGGTTTTTACGGAATGCAACTTCATCCAGAACAAAACAGGGGGAGGGTATGTTTTGATAATTCATTTAACTCAATTTATTTATTCCAATTTAATTGTGATTGGAATTTCGATTTTAGTTCTTACTTTTTTATTTTTCAACTTTCCCGGTTTCCATTTTGGCATTAGCCTGACAATTCTGACTGCTTCTTTGTCACAAAAGGGATCTAAACTTCGTATAATTTTAATATTAGAAAGATTCCCATCTTTTTCTACGACAAATTCAATATAAATCTTTCCCTGGACATCAATCTCTGCTAATTTTTCATAATTGAATTTAGAATAAATAAATTTATACATTGCATCTATTCCTTCAGGAAACTTAGGAGTTCTGTCTACAATTGTATAAACTGTTGTATCTTCAGTTAAAGGACTGTTTTGAACCTGAGCATTAAGACTAATTGAAAATAAAACAAACAATATCAATAACTTATTCATATATATTATTTTAAATTACTGCAAAGATAATGATTTTAAAATAAAATGGGAGTACGATCCAAAGTCGTTCTCCCATTTTATCAATAATGTCTTTGTTCTTTTGTCTGTTATCTTTTGTCTGAACTTACAATTCCAGATCAATATCATGCAATTCATGCCAAGGCAATCCTTGTTTGTTGAGTTGTTCCATAAACGGATCGGGGTTAAATTCTTCTACATTATACACTCCCGGTTTGCGCCAGAGGCCTTTGAAGAACATCATGGCACCAATCATGGCCGGTACACCTGTTGTGTAGCTGACTCCCTGTGCTCCGGTTTCTTTGTAGGCTGCTTCATGACTACAGTTATTATAGATATAATAGCTTGTTTCTTTTCCGTCCTTTAATCCTTTAATCCGGCAACCGATGGATGTTTGTCCTGTATAGTTTTCCCCCAGTTCGCCGGGATCAGGTAATACAGCTTTCAGGAACTGGATAGGCACAATTTTTTGACCGTTATATTCCACTTCATCAATACGGGCCATGCCTATATTTTGAATTACCCGTAAATGAGTCAGATATTCCTGTCCGAATGTCATCCAGAAACGGGCACGTTTGATGGTTGGATAGTTTTTTACCAACGATTCTAGTTCTTCGTGGTATATTACATACGATTCTTTTGGTCCGACTTCAGGGTAAGTCAGAGCTTTATGGATTTCATGGGGTTCTGTTTCCACCCATTGTCCATTTTCCCAGTATTTACCGCGTTGTGTCACTTCGCGGATATTGATTTCAGGATTAAAGTTGGTGGCAAATGCTTTATGATGGTCACCGGCATTACAATCAACGATATCCAGGTATTGGATTTCATCAAAATGATGTTTTGCAGCATAAGCAGTATAAATACTGGTCACTCCCGGGTCAAAACCGCAACCCAGTATCGCAGTAAGACCTGCTTTTTCAAATTTATCTTTATATGCCCATTGCCAGCTGTATTCAAAATGAGCTTCGTCTCTTGGTTCATAGTTGGCTGTGTCGAGATAATTAACACCACTTTCAAGGCAGGCATCCATGATGTTCAAATCCTGATAAGGGAGTGCCACGTTGATGAGCAGTTCAGGTTTATATTCGTTCAGTAACCTGACCAATTCAGGTACATTATCTGCATCAACAGATGCTGTTTTTACCTCTACACCAAAACGTTTTTTAATATCCGCAGCAATTTTATCGCACTTTGACACGGTGCGACTCGCCAACATGATTTCAGTAAATACATCCGGATTTTGTGCCACCTTGTTTACAACAACAGTTCCTACGCCTCCGGCGCCAATAATCAATACTTTTCCCATTTTTTTAATGATTGAGATTATTTTTTGAATAGATTACGTTTATACAAAAATAGTCGTTTTTTATGAATATGAAAGAACTTATTCTCTCTATCTTTTTTTTATTCCTGTAATTACTCCTTTATTCGTGTCAGTTTTTCTCTTTGTTATTACATTCTTACCTCTTGCCTCTTACCTTTTGGAAATGCCGACCTACCCCACTTCCTCCTTTCCCATTGAGCAAGTTTAAAAAGAGAATTGATGAATGAAAAATCTTACAATATGAAACTGAAAAAATAAAGGAATAAGGGCAAGATAGTTATAGCTCAACATTTCTACTAAGGGTGAAAAAACAAAAATAAAGTTTTAATTTAGAGGCCTTATTATTAGATATTAAACCTACTACCTCTTCCTTCTTCCTTACCTCTTACCTCTCATTCCTCACTCCTCACTCCTCACTCCTACTTTTGGTACACCGTCGGATCAAATCCTGCCAGTCCCTCTTTTCGTTCGGTACAGGTTCCACAGGTACCGCAATGAATTTCCTGACCGTTATAGCAGGAATAGGTATCTTCAAAAGGCACTCCTATTTCTTTTCCCATTAATCCGATTTCACGTTTGGTGAGGTTGGTAAAAGGTGCCAGGATCTGACAATGATTGTAGGTTCCCAGACTGATTGCTTTGCTCATTGTTTCAATAAATTCTTCACGGCAATCAGGGTAAATGGCATGATCGCCTGCATGATTCGAGATCATCAGTTTATCACACCCGATACTTTCGGCAATGCCTGCAGCAATACTCAACATAATCCCGTTACGAAAAGGGACAACAGTTTTTATCATATTCTGGTCTTCGTAATGACCATTAGGAATTGGGCCGCCTGATTTTAATAAATCGGATACGAAGCCCATTTTATTCAGATCAATTTCAATTACATGATGTTCGATGCCAAGTTTTTTACAATTTCTAGCTGCATATTCTATTTCACGCAGGTTATGTTTCGAACCGTAATTAAATGTTACGGCCAGGCGGATACGTTCGGCATGTTTATAAATGGCCACCGAACTATCCATTCCACCCGAATAAAGTATTACTATATCTTTCATTATTTTATTTTTTTGCGGCACAAAAGTACTCAAAACACATCAATTCGTTGCAGCTTTTGTGACTTTTTGTTTTTACAGTAGCAAATAGATGTTTTTTTGTATTTTTGCATTGGATTTAACCGGAAATGCATAGATTGTAAATTATGAACCTACCAACAACAAAGATTTTACCTGCCGAATGGGCAGTTCAACAATTCGTTCAGCTTACCTGGCCACATAAAAACACCGATTGGGCGAACATGCTTGACGAAGTAAACGAATGCTTTGTCAACATTGCCCGCGAGATAATTAAACACGAGGACTTACTGATTGTTTGCGCAGATACCGATGAAGTAGAACAATTCTTTAGTGATGATGATTTGTCAAGGATTACTTTTGCCGAGATGCCAACCAACGATACCTGGGCACGCGATCATGGTGGAATAACCGTACTGGAAGATGGGAAACCCGTTATTTACGATTTCACCTTCAATGGCTGGGGATTAAAGTTTGCTGCCAATTACGACAATCTGATTACACGAAAGCTCTATACTGCAGGTATTTTTGGTGATTTTGGCCATAAAAACTGTTTTGATTTTGTACTTGAGGGTGGTAGTATCGAATCGGATGGTGAAGGAACGATACTGACAACTTCTGAATGCCTGCTTTCAGATAACAGGAACAATTTATCTGAAGAGGACATTGAGGCGAAACTGAAAGAGTATTTTGGACTAAAACAGGTACTTTGGTTGAATCACGGTTATCTGGCAGGTGATGATACTGACAGTCATGTGGATACGTTAACCAGGCTTTGTGACAGGAGTACCATTGCCTACGTAAAGTGTGATGATATTGAGGATGAACATTATGACGAATTAAGGAAAATGAAAAAAGAACTTCGTCAATTCAGGACTTCGGATGGAAAGTATTACAGGCTGATTCCACTTCCAATGGCCGATGAAATATACTTTGACGATGAAAGGCTTCCGGCAACCTATGCTAACTTTCTGATTATAAACGGAGCGATACTAATGCCTACCTATAATTCGCCTAAAGATGAAATTGCAAAACTACAATTGCAAAAAGCTTTTCCTGATCGTGAAATAGTAGGTATCAATTGCATGGCATTGATCAAACAACATGGCTCATTGCATTGTGTGACGATGCAATATCCCGGCCTTTTATAAATGGAAAACAGATAATTTTCTCTAATCGAAGTAAAATTGTAATTTTACAAAAAATTAAATTATGATAGATCAATTAAACCTCAAAGGATTTACTAACTTTAGTGAGTCTGAATTTGTTTTTAGCAAAGGAATAAATATTTTCATTGGTAAAAATGGAACGGGAAAAACTCATATTCTTAAAAACATAGCGGCTATAATCGATGCTAACAATGAAATTCAACTATCTCACGCACAGTCAAAAGAAAGATTCGAAAATTTGATTGCTGAAAAGCTTCTTGGGTACTTTAAACCAGATCAATTAGGCCGACTAGTAAAGAAAGGGCAATTTAACTCCATTGTAACTCTGAAATCAGACAAAAAGGACTACACATACACATTTTCTTCTACTTCTAAAGTAAAAGTGAATGTTGAGAACAATGAACATTTTAAGATTACTAGTTCACTTTATATTCCTCCCAGAGAAATGTTTTCGACATTTGAAGGGTTCTTAACATTGATAGATAAAAGAGAAATTTCGTTTGATGAAACTTATGTTAAGTTCGCAAAATCTCTAAATACACCACTTCTTAAAGAAACTAAACTTGATTTTATAATAAACCTTATTAGCCCATTTGAAAAAAGTCTTGATATAAAAGTCATTAAGGAAAATAACAGATTTTATATTGAAGACAAAAATGGTAAGTTAGAAGCACATTTGGTAGCAGAAGGTGTAAGGAAACTGGCATCCATTATGTACCTTATAATGAATGGCGAATTGGAAAGAAATTCAATATTATTTTGGGATGAACCGGAGGCAAACCTCAACCCTGCATTAATTAAAGTTGTTGCAGACTTTATTGTTTTGTTAGCAGAAAATGATATTCAGGTATTTGTTGCTACTCATGACTATCTCTTAACGCACCTACTTTCATTGCGGGCCGAATATCGTCAAATTGATACCTGTCCGGACATAAAATTTTTCGGCTTAACAAAAGAGAAAGACGAGATATCTATTGAAGAAGGAGACACGCTAATAGCATTGAATAATAATCCAATTCTTGATGAATATGCGGCTTATTATGATTTAGAACAAGAATATTCCAACAAATCTTTTAAATTACTCAATAAATAATATGAAAGAGTTTATTGAAAGTAGTATCAGGTTTAAATTTGATGAAGAATACTGGGATATTTACCAATATGATGTAAATGGTGGTGATTTCAGAAAAAACGTACACTTATCTGAAACTAAAGGTGTAGATTTTATAGGAGTTTACAATAATAATACTCTTATCCTGTTTGAAATAAAGTCTTTCAAAGGTTTTGGAAATCAATTAAGTGTACAGAACAGACTTTTAAATAGTATGGAGGAACTATCTACTGAAGTTGCACAAAAAGTAAGAGATACTGTTGCTGCAGTTGCAGGTTTTAACAGGACTATTAAGACACCTTTTTGGCAGAAATCGGAGGAAATCATTTCAAACGTACACAAACAATTAATGATTATCGCTTGGATTGAGGAAGACATAACTAAGCAAAAGAAGAATGAAATGTCAACAAGATTAATGAAATTAAAGCAGAAACTAAATTGGTTAACTACTGATATTTACATAGAGAATATAAAAGAAATCCACTCTATATTTGATGGATTTAACGCTTCAAGTATACAAACATGAAAATAGCCATTATCCAACAATCCAATACAGGGGACCAATCAGCAAACATATCCAAACTGGAACGGAATATCCGCATCTGTGCTGCTAAGGGAGCTGAACTGATAGTCATGCAGGAACTCCACAACGGCCTATATTTTTGCCAGACGGAAGACCCGGCAGTATTCGGACTGGCAGAAACAATTCCCGGTCCTTCAACCGAATCCTTTGGGAAGCTGGCAAAGGAATTAAACGTTGTGTTGGTTCTTTCCTTATTCGAAAAACGTACGGCTGGATTGTATCATAATACGGCTGTAGTTATTGAAAAAGACGGAACAATAGCCGGTAAATACCGCAAAATGCATATTCCGGATGATCCTGCTTATTATGAAAAATTTTATTTCACTCCGGGTGATCTGGGCTTTGAACCTATTCAGACTTCTGTCGGGAAGCTGGGTGTCATGGTTTGCTGGGATCAATGGTATCCTGAAGCTGCCCGGTTAATGGCAATGGCAGGGGCAGAAATACTTATATATCCTACCGCCATCGGTTGGGAAAGTACCGACACGGAAGCAGAGAAATTACGGCAGGCAAATGCATGGCAAATATCACAACGGGCTCACGCCATTGCGAACGGGATTCCTGTTGTTTCGTGCAACCGAACGGGATATGAAGCTGATCCTTCGGGAATAACCAATGGCATTCAATTCTGGGGGAATAGTTTTGTTGCGGGTCCTCAGGGTGAAATTCTGGAACAGGCATCATTTGATGACGAAGAGAATATGATCGTTGATATTGATCTTTCACGAACAGAATCAGTACGTCGTATATGGCCTTTCTTTCGCGACAGACGTATCGATGCTTTTGGTGATCTGACTAAGAGGTGGAGGGAAGACTGATTTAATGATGTGGTGATGTG
>Ga0302292_1001529_pt1 | contig 14788 bp, 7 predicted proteins | sample III_Fen_N2_1_FD_194553 | JGI IMG/M metagenome (GOLD analysis project Ga0302292, IMG submission 194553) | Peat permafrost microbial communities from Stordalen Mire near Abisko, Sweden - III_Fen_N2_1 | ecosystem: Environmental > Terrestrial > Soil > Wetlands > Permafrost | place: Sweden: Abisko...
TATCGATATTTTCAGACTGATCAATGATTGCGGATGAATAAACCTTAAAGTTCATCTTTTTCAACATGAAGATTTCCGATAATAAAATCCTGACGATCAGGTGTGTTCTTTCCCATGTAATACTCAAGCATTTCAGACACAGAATCGTTTTTATTCAAAATCACAGAATCGAGCCGGATATTTTCGCCGATAAAGTTTGAAAACTCGTCGGGTGAAATCTCGCCTAATCCTTTGAAACGGGTGATTTCAGGATTTGCACCAATGTTTTTTGCAGCCTGATCGCGCTCCTGCTCCGAATAACAATAAACCGTTTTCTTTTTATTCCGCACCCTGAAAAGTGGTGTTTGTAGTATATAAAGATGCCCTTTCTTTATCAGTTCTGGAAAGAACTGTAAAAAGAAAGTGATCAGCAGCAATCGAATATGCATCCCGTCCACATCGGCATCGGTCGAGATAATCACTTTATTATAACGGAGTTCGTCAATTCCTTCTTCGATGTTCAGCGCAGCCTGAAGCAGATTGAACTCTTCATTCTCGTATACGATTTTCTTGGTCAAACCATAACTATTCAATGGTTTACCGCGCAAACTGAAAACTGCCTGGGTTGTTACATCGCGCGATTTGGTGATGGAACCGCTCGCCGAATCACCCTCGGTGATGAAAATCGAACTATTGTCTTTAAACTCGTGTGTGCTGTTATAATGAATCCGGCAATCGCGTAATTTTTTATTATGAAGACTAACTTTCTTTGCCCTTTGTTTGGCCAGTTTCTGAATCCCAGAAATAGCCTTCCGTTCGCGCTCTGATTCTTGTATTCTTTTCAGAAGAATTTCAGCAGTCTGAGAATTTTTATGCAGAAAGTTACCCAATTCCTTTTGAATGAAATTCATAATAAAATTCCGAACCGAAGGACCTTCCGGTCCCATATCTTTTGATCCAAGTTTTGTTTTGGTTTGCGATTCAAATATTGGTTCTTCCACCTTGATGCTCAAAGCAGAAACGATCGATGCCCGAATATCTGAAGCATCAAACTCTTTATGGTAATAATCGCGAATCGTTTTAACCAGTGCTTCCCTAAGAGCGGCAAGATGCGTACCTCCTTGCGGGGTAAACTGGCCATTCACAAAAGTGTAATAATCTTCGCCGTACTGATTGCTATGAGTAAGCGCAAACTCAATATCTTCACCTTTCAAATGGATAATCGGATAGACAGGATCCTGATCGAGGTTCTCCTCCAAAAGATCATAAAGACCGTTTTTCGAAAGGTACTTCTCACCATTGAAATAGATGATTAACCCGGCATTTAGAAAAGTGTAATTCTTTAGCAAGGGTACTACAAACTCCTCGATGTAGTGAAAAGTCTTAAAAATCTCGATATCAGGCGTAAAAGTAACACCTGTGCCATTGATTTCTTCGGTTTCAATCTCTGCATATTCCTTTATCAATTCTCCTTTCGAAAAATCAATTCTTTTAAGCCTGCCTTCACGGACCGACTTAATCGAAAAATTCATCGAGAGGGCATTCACCGCCTTGATTCCTACACCATTCAGTCCAACCGATTTCTTGAATACTTTCGAATCGTATTTCGCACCCGTATTCATTCTCGAAGCCACATCCATCAGTTTACCAAGCGGAATACCACGGCCATAGTCACGCACCGACACCAATTCGTCCGATACCACTACGTCAATTTTACGACCGTTTCCCATCATAAATTCGTCGATAGAATTGTCAAGTACCTCTTTTAATAATACATAGATACCATCATCAGCTGCAGAGCCATCACCCAACTTACCAATGTACATTCCTGGCCGCTTGCGGATATGTTCTTTCCAATCAAGCGTACGAATTGATTCTTCTGAATAACCTGGGACCATTTTTATACGATTTTGCACAAATATAATGAAAAAGAAAAATGTCACGATCGAATTCGGAAAGCAGTAATGAACACAATTCAGTTGATAAGTATTTTGAATTTTGAATATCATAGCAGATCATCGCTCATTTCAATTCTATTGGTTGAAATATTTTAATGCTATTCCAATCAATTTCAGAATCATATCCCATTAATCATTTGATAACGCAAGTCCGAAAGACATTTTCTGCGATTATGGAGCATCTCCTCATTAGGGTAGTGAGAGCCTCCTCACCAGGCTGAGGAGCGTCTCCTCATTAGGATGGGGAGTGCTTCTCTATTTTAAATATCAGGTTAATTTAGAATAAAAATGATTTTCAACGCATAGATTGTAGTGGTAAAAGAATAATTTTGAGAATCTGGTAAATCGTCCGGAAATGAATATGTTTTGTTCTTCCGTACTTTAAAATAATTGTTTTATAGATGAATAAAGTTTTTGAAAATTTGCAACATATATTCCAGATACCTTTTCAAAGTCCGGTGCTGGTTTTTGCATTAATTTTATTTATAATTCTTTTGGCACCCTTGTTATTCAGGAGTATGAAAATACCTGGTATCATCGGATTGATACTTGCAGGGGTAATCATTGGCCCTCATGGACTAAATCTGATCGCCAAAAATTCAGCGATTGACCTCTTTTCGACGATTGGCCTTTTGTACATTATGTTCTTGGCAGGACTCGAGCTTGATCTGAAAGGTTTTGCCAAATACAAACACAAAAGTTTAGTATTTGGATTCTTCACATTTATGATTCCCCTGGCCATTGGTTATCCGGTTTGCCGGTACCTCCTTGAGTTCAGCTTCGAAACAAGCTTTCTGGTTTCGAGCATGTTTGCCACTCATACTTTGGTAACTTATCCAATTGTAAGTCGTTTGGGCATTTCGAGGAATGAGGCTGTTGGCGTAACTGTGGGAGGAACCATGCTCACTGACACTGCTGTTCTTACTATTCTTGCCGTAATTTCAGGATCGGTAAGCGGCGAGATAACTGCTGATTTTTGGATAAAATTCGCAGTATCAGTTATTCTGTTTCTATCTATTGTTCTGATTCTGATTCCAAAACTTGCAAGTTGGTTCTTCCGGAATTTCGAAGGAGAGAAAAATTCCCATTTTATCTTTGTCCTTGCAATGGTTTTCCTCGCAGCTATCCTTTCGGAAGTGGCAGGACTTGAGCCAATAATTGGGGCATTTGCAGCAGGAATCGCATTAAACAGGCTAATACCGCACACTTCGTCGCTGATGAACAGGCTCGAGTTTGTCGGCAATTCACTGTTTATTCCCTTTTTCCTGATCAGTGTAGGGATGCTGATCAACTTTAAAGTGCTCGGGCAAGGTCCAATTGCGCTGATCATTGCGGCCACCTTAACCATTGTTGCCCTTATCGGAAAATACATTGCTGCCTGGCTAACTGCCGCAATATTCAGGTATTCTTCAGCTTATCGAAATCTTATTTTTGGATTAAGCATCGCTGTAATAATGGTCGGCTTCCGGCTCGGAATTGTAGATGAAAATATTCTGAATGGAACCATCGTTCTGATTCTGGTCACCTGTCTCGTTGCTTCGTTTGTTACCGAATATGCGGCTAAAAAGGTTTTGATTATGGAAAAGATCATTGGTCCCGCACATCCGGCAACAGGGGGTCAGAAAATATTGATTCCTATTTACAATCCCAATAATATGAAGCGATTGCTTGACCTGGCAATCGCAATTAAAAACCCTAAAAACCGGTTTCCAATCGTAAGTATGACCGTTGTGGCTGACAATGATGCAGCTCAGCAAAAATTGATCGAAGCGAAGCGAACCCTCGAAAAAGGAATTCTGCATGCAGCAGCAGTTGACCAGGATGTGGAAATTATCACCACGATCAGCCAAAACGTGCCAAGTGGAATCAAGCGAGTTGCAACCGAGATATTTGCCACAGAAATTATTATTGGTTTTGCCTTGAAACACCAGTTTACGGATCTCCTTTTTGGCAGCATCATAAAGTATATAGTAGAGAATACCAATCAGGCAGTCTGGGTATGCAGCATTTCGCCCCACCTTAGTCAGCGTCAAAAGATTGTGGTCGTTTGCCCCCGTTATGCCGACCGCGAATATGGTTTCAATCTTTGGTTGAGTCGGGTGTTCAGGCTTGCGGATTCGCTGAAAGTTTCCTGCGATTTTCTATCTACGGCCCAAACTTACAGACATGTGCAAGAGTATATTGATTCCAATAATATTGCACTATCCACAAAGCACATTGAGTTTACTGACTGGAACGAATTTCTTGCAATTTCAGCTTTTATCCAGCCGACAGATTTGGTTATTATCGCACTTCCACGCAACGGCGCTGTTTCGTATAAACTTAACCAGGAAGGTATTCCACGATTGATGGCCAAAAACTTCGAAAACTATGATTTCATCCTGATTTACCCGAATGAGAATGACGAAAATCCGGAAATGATGTTTACCGACGATTTCGATAAAAGCCTGATAGAAGAGGGATTGAATCATCTTTCGAAAAAAGCCAGATCGTGGTCGGATGTTTTCAGAAAGAAGTAGAAAGAGACGGAAGTAAAGAATTCAATTACGGTGAGCCCAATCCCTGCTTTCTGCCTATTAACAAGATAACATTAACTTTAGCTGCTCCGAACCTTATAAAACCTGATTCTTTGGCCTGCAAGCCTACCTTTGCCAATTCAATTTAAAAGGTATGTGGGCACTGCTTGCCGTTGCTTCGGCTATTTTTCTTGGAACTTATGATGTTTTTAAAAAGCTTTCGCTCAACAGTAATGCCGTTCTGCCAGTACTTTTTCTCGCAACACTTACTTCCGCTACCATCTTTCTTCCCATCCTCCTAATCTCAACTTTCTATCCTGACGCATTAAGCAATAGCATATTGTTTATACCACCAGCCCCACTTGCTCAACACGGATATTTCTTTCTGAAATCAGTCATCGTTACAAGCTCGTGGATTTTCACGTTCTTTGCAGTTAAACACCTGCCATTGACCATTGTCTCTCCAATCAGGGCGACGGGTCCTATTTGGACGCTGTTTGGAGCAATTCTGATCTTTTCGGAGCATCTTACAATTATTCAATGGATTGGAACGGCAGTCACCTTGCTCTTTTTTTACTTTTTCTCATTGGCTGGCAAATCCGAAGGGATTCACTTCTCTACCAACAAATGGATCGTATTTATAATTGCAGGTACTTTGCTGGGGTCAGTCAGTGGACTGTACGACAAATTTCTGATTCACAATTTCGACCGGATGGCGGTACAAGCATGGTCCGGGATCTACCAGGTTGGACTTCTTTTGCCTGTTATACTTTTCCTCTGGTATCCTAAACGACACGAAAATACGCCGTTTCAATGGCGCTGGTCAATTCCAATGATCGGACTCTTTCTTGTGATTGCTGACTTCTTATACTTTTATGCGATCTCTTTAGACGGATCGCTCATTTCTGTCATATCAGCGTTGCGCCGCAGTGGTGTGATCATTTCATTTATTTTGGGCGGTATACTTTTCCACGAAAAGAACATACGACAAAAAGGATGGCTTCTGATTGGAATTCTTGCAGGCGTAATGATCTTGTTATTTGGTTCGTAGAGACACAATTAATCGCGTCTCCAAAAATATATTACGGTTTGATTACTTTCATCAGTGCACCTGGAATTTGCAGGAGATCGTAATCATGGTCATATATCAGGTATTTATTAATCCAAACCGTTACAAACTTTTCCTTGTATTCGCGTAAACCTTTGTATTGCGAAAAGCCTTTAATCTTTTCGTAAGCAAACTTCATGGATTTCTCCTTGAAGGTATGCGGATCATCAATACCCGACATTGGTGCAAAGCCCATATTTGCAAATGAATAGCCTTCAGATTTAAGATAAAGGAATAATTCCACGATCAGGAAATCCATCACACCATTTGGGGCATCGGTTGTTTTTCGAATCAGATCATAAGTTCCTTCTCCGGGAGCAAAATCGGGAATAATATTTAGAAAAGCAACAATCTTTTCTTCCGAATTTTCAACAGTAATAAGAGTTTGTTGTTTCAAATCTTCCCAAACAAACATTCCCTGTGAGAAAATAATCTCACTCCTGCCTGTCTCCTCCAACCACTCGTCAGAAACCGCTTTGATTTTCTGAAGTAACCCGTCTTTGATAGGCGCGGTGTGAATGTTTGTTTTATAGCCACGGTCCTTCACTTTTGATAACGCATTACGGATCGATTTTTTCGAACCACCTTCAAGTGAAAAAGATTTCAAGTCAACCAGCCCTTCCTGTCCTAAAAATAACTCTTTCTTTTTCAAGATTTTATAGCTTTCAAGATCGCTTTCCGGAACCCGATAGTAGAGACTCTTTAGACCTACCTCAAAGCAAAACGTGTCAAACTGACTAATCGCTTGTTCCATCTGTTCCGGATTCTCAGCAACAGGACTCTCTAACACAACAGCAAAATTCCCGGCAGGCCGGTAGGAAACAAACGCATTCAACCCTTCCGGCTCAAAAATCATTTTATCCTGATAAGTCTTAAAATAATCAAGCGCCGATTTTCCATATTGAATCACCAATTTTAGTGGTCGTTCCAACTCAAGAGCCGTAGGAACACTCTTTAAAAAATAGGGACGAATAAGGGTATATATTAAAAAACCAAAAGTTAAAAACCCGCTTATTTGGATTGACAATATAAACTTTCGGGCAAAATTGTCGACAGGTACCAAATCGCTGCTTCCAATTAAAAAATAGTTTTCAACGGCATAATGTATTGATTGTATGAAGCTAAAATCAATATTAAAATGCTTTTTATCAAGATAATAAAATCCAATCACACAATAAACCAATACTGCCATCATGCTCAAAATAGCTGTTTGTATTCCAACAGAACGCAATCGGGGATTATTTTTCACATAGTAGTCCTTCTTTGTGAATATCAAAACGACCATCACAAGAACAGCTGCGATTGCTTCCTCATAGTCAACAGCTTTGGTAAGATTACCGATCATCGATACAAATGAGAGGAAAAAAGCGAACCACCAGGCAATCTTCAATCCTTTGAGCATAAAGGATGCTGTAACCAATAAAAACAGCCCAAGAACCAAAACAAAATAATTAGAAACAATGATCGCGTCCATCGGTAAAAAATCCCTTAGCCAGTGAACACGTTCCGTGATTGCGGGTGTTAGTACCGATATGATATTAATTATTCCTAATGACAGTAGCAATAATGCAGGAATAACTCTCATCAATAACTTATTGATTTTTAGCAAAAAACTAAATATGCCCGCAATCAACGGCAGCCAGAATTCGAAGAACCTGTATAGTAGGGTTATTGCTAACGCTTCAATATCTGAGTAGCCCAAACGGACAAGAATTAAAGTCATTGATACCTCAATTGCACCAAGGCCTCGTAACATCGGAGACACAATCAGGAAAATAACTGAAATTATATATCCCAGAAATGCGGCAAAAAGCGAAGGAGTGTATCCCAGTGCGACCATCGCCACATAGAGATGTGCAATGCCTGCAAACTCAATAAGAACAGAATAAAACAATGTTATAAAGAACTGTTTTTTACTGATCCTGTTGTTTTGGATATCGATTGAAAAGACTTCAAAAAATGAGAATGTTTTGACAAGCCAACGGTAAAAGACCCCTTTTTTTACGATCGATCTGTAGATCAAATAGATTACGAGTATGAGTAATAACATTGAAATAAAAGCAATCCACTCACCTGATCCAATCCCTCCAACTAATAACGAATATATAAAAATTGGAACTGCCACAACGATCACGGATAATATTCCCACAAAGCCATAAACTGCAGAAGCAAAATGAATTTGAGATTTTGTAATGCCCTTCTTTTCGATCTCGCCCGTAAAAAATGCAAGTGATGAAATTCCCCCAGCTGGCAAGAAGATACTGATCAAATTTCGTTTCAAAAATAAAACGATGGCTGTTATTAGTGAAATTCGATGCCGGATGGAGGCAAATGATGCAACATACATTAATCCCTGCAGCGAAATGTACACAACCGTCAAAAGTATACCTGCAAGAACATACGTCCAATCAGCATCTAACAGCACGCGTTTTACATCTGCAAGTTGCGTATGCTCGTGATTAATAAACCAAATGCCGAGACCTATGAAAAAGATCGTGAAAATAGCCTGAGCCAGCAATTTACTGTTTTCACGAAAAAAAGGAAGGCTCCGTTCTTTAATAAATTGTCCTATTACAATGAAAGGTCTATTTGCTTTAGTCAAAAACATATCAGTATCAGATGAGCATAAAAATAAAGCCACAATAATCTAAAATACAAATTGTTACAGCTTTATAATATATTTGAATTGAAGAGGGGGAAAAGTCGTCCCCGACTAATTAGCTACTTTACAGAAAACTTATAGGTGCACACTGAATTATAAACTTCACCCGGACGTAGAACAACTGTAGGAAATTCCGGTTGATTAGGTGAATCAGGAAAATGCTGAGTTTCAAGACATAGCGCAGATCTAAAATTATAAGGTTTATTCTGCTTTCCTATCTCTTTGCCTTTCAAAAAATTACCGGTATAAAATTGAACTCCGGGCTCGTTTGTGAAAACTTCCATAAATCGGCCGCTTTGGGGATCATAGACAGACGCAGCAAGTGTTACCACTTTTCCATCGGTTTTATTCAATACAAAATTATGATCGTATCCTAAACCAAATGCCAGTTGTTCATTTTTCTCATTGATTCTTGATCCAACAGTTGCAGGTGTTGTGAAATCAAAAGGTGTACCAATTACAGACTCAATTTTTCCGGTTGGAATAAGTGTAGAATCCACAGGAGTATATTTGTCTGCATTTAAAAATACTTCAAGATCAAGTATGTCGCCATTTCCGGCACCATGAAGATTAAAATAGGAATGATTTGTAAGATTCAGAACAGTTGGCTTGCTGGTTTCGGCACGATAAGTGATCGCAACTTCATTTGCATCCGTAAGCTTATAATTAACTGTCACCTTCAATTCGCCGGGATAACCTTCCTCCATATCGGGGGAAACCAAAGTAAGCTCCAACTCATTTTGACCTTTTGGAACAGCATTCCAAACTTTGGCAGAAAATCCTTTAACACCACCATGCAAGCTATTTGGTACATTATTAATTGCCAGCTTGTATTTGACACTATCAATTGCAAACGAACCTTTCGCAATGCGATTCCCATAACGTCCAATTGAAGCACCAAAATATTGCTCATTTGCGTTAAGATAACCATCAATGCTCTCATATCCTAAAACTACATCCTCCATTTTTCCACTTTTGTCGGGAACCATCAGCGAAACAATACGGCCACCATAGTTGGTTATATTCATTTCCAAACCGCTCTTATTCTTAAGCGTATAAAGGTCAACCTGTTTTCCGTCAACCAATTTATGAAAAGCTTCAGGTTTAATTGCAGGTTTTGAAATCTTTTGATTACAGGAAGCAAATGCGAAAACCGCAAGCAAAGCAAATATTAATACTTTCATAGTGATGGAATTATTTTTTTAAATACATTTAGTTACAAATCTAATCATTAAATTTTATTGATCAAGGTCTTCCAATAATTTCCGAATATTATCTACTTTGCACCAAATCCGCCTAATTTATTAAGCTACTAGTAATAACCAAATAAAATTCAATTTTCGATAACTCATAATTAAATCATTATTGAAGAAAAAAACATGAAATCATACAGAAATTTTATTGAAAAGTCCGCAGCATCCACTGCTTTGCTGACGATTCCCAGTATTTTTTCCGGCATATGCTTTTGGTGAAAATGACAGGATTAAAGTCACCATTCCTGGCTTAAGTGGCCGTGGAAAAAATCATATTGAAGAATTTATGGCACAAAAAAATGTGCAAATAACAACTTTGTCGATCCCGACCTCATTGTTGTGGGTGACCGCGCAAAAGAGTTCGAAAAAAAATACGGAGAGAAGGTGAATATTGTGTAGGGTATTGACCGTTAATCCGGAATCTGAGTCATTTGTAAATGGCATGGAAGCCGACAGGTTGTTGAGTCGCTATTACCGTGCACCACACATTGCACCAGCGAAGTTTTAACACATTAAACTAAAAATCCCGAAGGTACCGCAAATACACTCCTTTTTTTGTACTTTCAGACTCAATAAAAGATATGTATTAATATCTTTTATCTTTTTATTGATGAGGACATTATAAATTTCATGATAGGAACCGGACTGAAAAAAATACCAAAATGAACAACGATATTACCCCTTCGGCCGATGACCGGATTCAGGAACTCGAAAAGCAGCTATCTGAACTGCGTGAAAAGAATTTTTTTCTGGAAACTGAAAATAAAACTGTAAAAGAAGAAAAAGAAAAATACCAGCTCATCTGCGATTTTGCACAGGATTGGGAATTATGGATTAATCCCAAAGGTGATCTTAAATGGATTTCACCATCCTGCAATGATTTAACAGGTTATACGGTCAATGAATTTTTTAATGATCCTAAACTTTTCTATAAAATCATCTATCCCGATGACGAGATCCCTTTCAGGCAATACTTGCACGACTCGATCAGCTTTATGCAAATTGGCCAATCAATCGAATTCAGGCTTCTTACACGTACAAAACAATTGCGTTGGTGCGAACTGAATAGTAAAGCCGTTTTTGACAGAATGGGTAGTTATCTGGGGCAGCGTGGATCGATTCGTGATATAACCCGGCTTAAATCTGCACTTGGTCAAATCAGGCAAATGTCAGATAATCAAGTTTGGGAAATGAAATCGAACCAAAAATACAGGGACGAGATTGCAGGTAAGGACCGGGAACTGGTCTCCTCGCTGATTGAAATTGCTCAAAAAAATGAAATGGTTCTCTATCTTCGTAAGAATTTGTCAGTTATCCGGAATACACTCCCGCAACCAACCCAGAAAAAAGTAACTGATATGTTGATGAAAATTGATGAACATCAACGCCGACAAGTATTTAATTGGGAAGATTTTAAATTTCATTTCGAAAAAGTTCATCAGGGCTTTTTTGCACGCCTTCAGGGAAAATACCCGGGATTAACTCAAAAAGATCAAAGACTTTGCGCTTACATCCACCTCGGTTTATCAACTAAAGATATTGCAGGATTAATCAATATCACACCTGAAAGCGCTGAGATCGGCAGAATCAGGCTACGAAAAAAACTTGATTTAAGCCGCTCAAACAATCTTTTTACTTTTCTTCAGGAGATTTAAAGTAAGGGTAATCAAAAATTAGTTTATAATTTTGTTAGGTTATATATAATTATTAAACAAATACTTATATTTATATTATATGATATAAAAAATAATGTTAGGTTGATATCGCCATTATTTTTCGTATAACGAATCCTTTTAAGCTTCCTTTGCGTAGATATTAAAAAATATTATCGCTATGGGGCTGCTAAAATATCGAAAGCTAACAAATGAAGAGATTGGACAGTTAATCATGCAGGGTTGCTTCTGCGAGGACTGGAACCTAATAGAAGTTGTCGGAGATTTCTTACCTGACAATATAAGAAATACCAAATTTTCCGGGTCTAACAGGCTTGGACGTTTTGACGAAGAAATCACCCTTTTTGGAGGTGTGCGTATGAAGACCGGCATTATCAATGCACACATCCACAATTGCACCATCGAAAACAATGCACTGATTAGTAGTGTAAAAAGTTACATAGCCAACTATAGAATAGGTGAAAGGGTTGTTATTCACAACCTGAATCAACTTGCAGTCGAAAACAAAAGTTCATTTGGTAACGGAATCCGCATAAAAGTAATCAATGAGTTAGGTGGACGCGAAATTCCAATTTACGATCATCTTTCAAGCCATGTCGCTTATATATTGGCCATGTATCGTCACCGTACGAAGGCAATTGCGATCATCGAAAAGCTCGTCGACAATTATGTCAGCTATATTTCCGATACTATTGGAGAGGTAAGTACCGGGGCGCATATTATCAATTGCGGCATTATGCGTAATGTCAAAATTGGTCCATTTGCCTCACTCGAAGGGGTTTCAAAACTTGTAAACGGCACAGTCAACAGCTCAGTTGCTGATCCTGTAGAGTTAGGTCAAGGGGTAATTCTCGAAAATTTTATAGTTTGCTCCGGGACACGAATCACCGATTCCACCCTGATTTCAAACTGTTTTGTGGGACAAGGTTGTATCCTCGACAAACATTATTCAGCCGTTGAATCGGTATTCTTTGCCAACTGTCAGGGTTTGCACGGAGAAGCTTGCTCTATCTTTGCAGGACCTTACACCGTTTCTCATCACAAATCGACATTGTTAATTTCAGGGCTTTTTTCTTTTATGAATGCAGGAAGCGGATCAAATCAAAGCAATCATTTATATAAACTTGGACCTATTCATCAGGGTGTTGTTGAGAGGGGCGCAAAAACAACGAGCGATTCTTATATTTTATGGCCATCCAGAATCGGCGCGTTTTCGCTTGTGATGGGACGTCATTACCGTCATTCGGACACAACAGATTTCCCCTTCTCTTACCTGATCGAAGAGAAAGACGAAAGTCGCCTGGTACCCGGAATCAATCTGCAAAGTATAGGTACCATTCGCGACTCGCAAAAATGGCCAAAACGTGACCGGCGAAAAGATCCTAATTTGCTCGATTTAATCAACTTCAATTTACTAAGCCCCTACACAATTCAGAAAATGATCAAAGGAAGGGCAATATTACTTGAACTGTTGAATGCCTCAGGCGAAACTGCTCCCTTTTACACCTACCATGGCATGATTATAAAGAATAGTGGTCTGATCAGAGGGATTTCACTTTATGAAAAAGCCATTTGGAAATTTCTTGGCAACTCAATGATAACAAGATTGCAACGAAAGCCCAATAATACGATTGAAGATGTTCATGATGCCTTGCGCAAAGACACACCGCTTGGTAGTGGTTGCCGGTGGCTTGATCTGACCGGGATGATTTGTCCTTCAGAAGCCATCAACCATTTGCTTGATGCCATCGAAAATGGCGGCGTTCACTCGCTTGAGGAAATCAATGCCTCCATAAGGTCCATTCACGAGAACTACTATACTTACGAATGGTCGTGGGCTTGCGATGTGATCGAGGAGTTTTACGGAACTTCAGTAAAGGATTTTACCCCAAAAGATGTTATCGCAATCACCCAGAAATGGATGAAAGCCGTGCTCGATATTGATCATATGCTTTATGACGATGCAAGAAAAGAATTTTCGCTTATCAAACAGACCGGTTTCGGGGTTGATGGTGACAGATCCGTTCAGCAGCTTGATTTCGATAATGTAAGGGGCGAATTTGAGACACATGCCGAGGTGAGTTCTATCAGAGATCATATGGCTAAAAAAGAAGCACTTGGAAAAGATGTCATTTCAAAAATGGAAAAATTATTAATATTCGAAACAATAAAAAATTAAGAATATATGTGTGGAATAATAGGATATATCGGGGATAAGAATGTCTATCCCATATTAATTCAAGGCCTTCAGCGACTCGAATACAGAGGTTATGATTCAGCAGGTGTGGCAATTTACAACGGTTCACTCACTGTACATAAATGCAAAGGAAGAGTTGCTGATCTTGAACGACATATAGCAAACAAAGATATCTCCGGATCGATTGGAATCGGACACACACGTTGGGCGACCCATGGTGAGCCAAATGATGTGAATGCCCATCCGCACACATCTATGAATGGCAATTTTGTGCTGGTTCACAATGGCATCATCGAAAACTATGCAGAATTAAAAGCCGATCTGAAAAAAAATGGAATTACATTTCAGTCAGAAACTGATACCGAAGTTTTGGTCAACCTGATTGAATATTTTTATCAAAAAGGGGAAGAAGTAAATGCAGAAATTGCGGTGCGTTTTGCCCTTTCGAAAGTTGTGGGAGCTTATGGAATTGCAGTAATCTGCAAAAACGAGAAGGACCAGATCATTGTTGCCCGGAAAGGAAGTCCTTTAGTGATAGGAATTGGCCATGGAGAATATTTCATTGCTTCTGATGCGACTCCAATAATTGGCTACACAAACAGTGTCATTTATTTAAATGATTACGATGTGGCAATCATCACGAAAGACAGCCTGACACTGAAAACTGTTGAAAATATTCCGGTTGCTTTCAAAATCACCAAAGTTGATATGACGATCGGTGATTTGGAGAAAGGTGATTTCGAACATTTTATGCTTAAAGAAATATTTGAACAACCAAAAACAATCGCCGATACATTCCGTGGCCGAATTTCACCCGACCATACCGAAATCGTTTTGGGAGGATTAATGGACATCTTCCCTAAATTACTAAAAGCACGCCGTATTATCATTATTGGCTGCGGTACTTCGTGGCACGCTGCACTCGTAGGTGAATACCTGATCGAAGAATACGCCCGAATTTCTGTTGAAGTCGAATATGCATCTGAATTCAGGTATCGAAATCCAATCCTTACCAGCGAAGATGTGGTAATTGCGATCAGTCAAAGCGGTGAAACAGCTGATACCTTAGCGGCCTTGCGGATGGCCAAAGAAAATGGAGCTACAATTATTGGGATCTGTAACGTGGTTGGATCGAGCATTGCCAGGGAGACAGATGGTGGAGTCTATACACATGCAGGAGTTGAAATTGGGGTTGCTTCTACTAAAGCTTTTACTGCCCAGGTAACTGTAATGACGCTTTTGGCCCTCAAACTGGCAAAAGAGCGAGGAAAAATATCTACAGAAGTCTACCTGGATTTAATCCGTGAATTGACTGAAATACCGGAAAAAGTGAAGTCCATTCTCGTAAAACATCCTCACATAAAAACGGTTGCGGCGAAGTATAAAGATGCTTCAAATGCACTTTACCTGGGTCGGGGGTGTCTTTCCCGGTTGCACTCGAA
>Ga0302292_1001548_pt1 | contig 14676 bp, 10 predicted proteins | sample III_Fen_N2_1_FD_194553 | JGI IMG/M metagenome (GOLD analysis project Ga0302292, IMG submission 194553) | Peat permafrost microbial communities from Stordalen Mire near Abisko, Sweden - III_Fen_N2_1 | ecosystem: Environmental > Terrestrial > Soil > Wetlands > Permafrost | place: Sweden: Abisko...
TATTTACTCAGGGACTAAAAATACCCATTCGGGTCTATTGGTCTGGTACGATCCGATATTATCTTGCCTTCATCATTTCCTTTGTCTCTATTACCTTCATCGCAAAATTCATACCCTTCCAGCCAGATAAAAACATTCAGGAACTACTCCTATATGCAGTTTGTACAGTTATACCATTTACTGTTCTATATTTTACACTTATCATTTTGGGTACACAAGGTATGCTGGACGTTTTAAGGCGCGTCCCTTTATTTAATAAAATCCTACATAAACATTAATATGAAAAAACTATCCGTTATAACAATTTGCAACTTAAAATATATTATTATTGATGAAGCAACAGAATAAAGTAAGGGCTATATATAGAATTGATTCTTGAGTGTCTGAGCCAAATAAATGGTAAATCTAAGCTAACTACTACTAATATGAACCTTTCCAAAAAATGCAGCCAAAAGTCTATACCAAAATTATCAGTTATGAATAAAAATAGAATAGTAAATTTTTACTTGCATACAATAAAATATCTAAGATCACTCCGCTATTTTGGAGCTCATTATACATGCATTATTATTCTTGAAAAAATCTTTACATCAAGGAAATATGAAATAAATATAATACATAAAAAAAATGCACTTATCATGAATTACTTACTTAAAAAGTACAAGTACGTAATCGATGAATTTAAGGAAAAAACAAATAAAGGAGTGATCCAAGAAAATGGAAACATTTGGGTTTGCTGGTGGCAAGGAGAAAAGAACGCTCCTGAAATAATTAAAAAATGCCTCGCATTGATAAGAAAAAATGCAGGAGATCACACCGTTGTATTCATTGACAAAAATAATTACAAAGAATATGCTTACATCCCTTCCTATATTATTAAAAAATTTGAAGCCGGGGTAATTACAATTACTCACTTTTCAGATATCCTACGAACAGCCCTTTTATATGAACATGGAGGTCTTTGGATTGATTCCACAGTCTTTGTTTCAAAACAGATTCCAAATTGCATATTCAAAACACATCTTTTTAGTCAAAAAGAGAATGAAAAAGAGTTTATCGCAAAACGGAGATGGGCAACTTTTATAATTGGGGGAAGCAAGGGGTCAATAATATTTGATTTTACAAGAAAAATTCTATTTGAATATTGGAAAACAGAAAATGAACTAATTAATTATTTTTTAATTGATTATTGCATAGCCATAGGATACGATTCTGTCCCTGAAATCAAATTATTAGTTGATAAAATTCCTTTAAATAATCCGCAAACCTATGGACTTCATCAACTACTGAATAATCCATTTAATCAACAGATTTTTGACAATCTTCTTAAAGATACAATTTTCCATAAACTAAATTGGAAAGGAAATTTTGTTAGATATACGGTTGATGGCCACAAAACTTTTTATGAACATATGTTATCTGATTTGCAATAAATTTACTAACTCATTTGCTAAAGCAGATTCTTCCCTATTAGAACTGACCCTTCTATTTAATAAAATAAAAGGGTTTCAAAAATTTATTTATAAATTGGTGGTTTTTAATCAAAATCTATTATTTTACGCATAGAATTTCCCATAAAAATCAAACAAACACTTAACTTTTATACTCGTTTCATATCTCAAATACATGAAAAATCTACTCGCCATTAGATACGAATTTCAATATTATCTTACTCTTGAATGGTATAACTTTTTGTATATTATATTCAATAAAAAGCAAAAGGTTATTCCAAGAGTTCTTTCGATTAATAATACAATTAAAAAAGTAGTTGATGAAAAATGTTCTGTCAGCAGATTTGGCGATGGCGAAATAATGCTAATAGGCAATAAATCTATTAAATTTCAAAAGAATTCCGAGAAATTGTCTAACCGATTAATTGAAGTTTTGCAAAGCAATGAAGAAAATCATTTAGTTTGTATTTCAGATTCTTTTTCTCGATTGTATCGATACAATCGACATGCCCGCCGCTTCTGGAGATATCATTTCTATATATATGGTTGGATATGGGATAAATACCTCTTTCCTAATCGAGATTATTACAATACATATATGTCAAGGTTATACATCGACTTTAGAAGTAAAAAACAGTGCGGCTTCTGGTTTAAATTGCTAAAAGGGATATGGGAGAATCGTAATCTTATTCTTATTGAAGGAGAAAAAAGCCGTTTAGGTGTTGGGAATGCCTTATTTGATAACGCATCTTCTATCAAAAGGATATTGTGCCCTGCAGAAAATGCCTTTGAAAAATATGATGAGATTTTACAAAAAGCGAAACTTCTGGAAAAAAGTAATTTAATTCTCATTGCATTAGGTCCTACTGCAACAGTTTTGGCTTATGACTTATACAAAAACGGCTTTCAGGCAATAGACATAGGTCATGTGGATACAGAATATGAATGGTATAAAATGGGGGCAAAAAAAAGAGTAAAAATTCCTTTTAAATATGTCAATGAAGCATCCGATGGAAATGTTGTGGCAGCCATTTCGGATAAAAAATATTTCGAACAAATACTTTATTGCATAAAGTAAGCTCGATTCTATGCAAAAAAAGAAAAAAATAAATTGCTAACAATCTTATTTTGAATAGAACAAAAGATATAAAATACAAAAATATAAAAAATGGATAGAATTAAAAAAATGGATATAGCTAGGGGTATAGGAATTTTTTTTGTGGTTTATGCACATACATATTGTCCAATATCTAATCTTATATACCTTTTCCACATGCCACTTTTTTTTATTATAAGTGGATATTTTTATCATCAACAAGATTCGATTCGAGAGACCATAATTAAAAAATTCAAATCGCTTATAATTCCGTATGCCTTCTTTATGATCACATTAAATATAATCGTCATATTACTATGTAAATTTGTCAATAAACCATTTTGGTTATTTCCAAGTATGTTGATAAGACCATACGGAGTCGCAGGAACTCTTTGGTTTTTCATTTCTTTATTTACAGTTTCTGTTATGTTTAAAATAATAGATTCAAAAATAAGTAATATCTTTTTTAAGATTATATCCGTACTAATCATATTTTCTATTGGTCAAATACTGTATAGATTAAATATTAGGATTCCATTATTCATAGATTCCTCGTTTACAGCTTTGATATTTTACGCAAGTGGGTACATTTTATGCAAATATCCAATTATTAAATATCCAATATATATAGGTTGCTTTATAATGATAATATGGTATTTCATATATAATTATACTCCAAAAGTAGATTTAATAATAAACTCATATTCGGATCCGTTATGCTTGTTCGTTTCTTTAGGTCTGTCTTTTATAATAATTTGTTTATCTGAATATTTAGAGAAGTTCAAAATTTCAAATATATTATTATCATATATGGGTAAATATTCGATGATAATATTTTCTATGCATTTATTAGTGTTTGAATTTCTCTATTTTATTTTTCCTCGGAATAATTATTTTTCAGCTATTATCGTATCTATTCTATGTATAACAACAATTTTATTATTAAATAATCTTTTGAAAATTGATTTAGTTATAAATCGTTTACAAAAATATTCCTGTCCGGCAAAACACCGTTAAGATTCTTCACGATTGTAACGACGGTCAAACCAAACTGGAAGACATTGAAGTAGTTCCGCTCCGTTTTTAGGTCTCTCGAAAGAGATGCATTCAAAATTAACGAACCCATTACACGGATATATTCACTTAGGCATTAAAGATTCCGCATCATCAAACAGTAGTCCAGCCATTTTAGATATAATATCATATCTGAATAACTTATGAAATGCAAAAAAGCTAGGCAAAAAAGGTCGTTTCTTTGCAAAAACATAAACAAATCTACTGACTCTTGGTAATTGATATTCTGCTAACAATCGATCAATGTATACCTTTCTTCTTTGTTGCAAATCAACAAATTTGTCATGAAAATTTTTATGTTTCCCATAAATATAAGCCATTGACAACAACCAGATACAATATCTCTTTAATGCTTTTTCATAAAAAAAACACATTTTATTATCCGCAAAAAAAGTAATCCTTTCTTCTTGAACATCAGCATAACACAACTCGTTAAGCAATGATTTTTCATGCATCACACTTTTCTCTCTCTGATAATAGTAGTATAAAACCTTCTTCACTAATAAAACCCGTTCCGATTTACATATTAATTTATAAATAATTGATTCATCTTCTCCCCTTCTCCGACCTTTTGGATACATAATCCCATTAAAAAGTTCTTTTTTAAATAGTTTATTCCAAGAGACAACAATATTTCCACTCGAAAATGTAAACAATTGCTGCAAAACTTCGGTAGAGGAAAATATTTCGATTTTATATCCATTGCTCTCAGACAATGTAGTCTTTTCATTATACACCTTTTCAAAAAAACAGAATGAAAAATCTGCATTTTCATTTTTCAAATTCGTACACAGTATTTCGTACATTTCAGGATGAATATAATCATCACTGTCAACAAATCCAAGGTAATCACCCGTAGCGGCTTCAATTCCGACATTTCTTGCATCAGAAACTCCTCCATTATTTTTATGGACCACTTTTATTCTATTATCCATCTTTGCATATTCGTCGCAAATCTTTCCGCTTGCATCTGGAGAGCCATCATCAATCAATAATATCTCCAGATTCTTATACGTCTGATTCAAAATAGACTGAACACACCGGGCAAGATAAGCTTCCACCTTATAAACCGGAACAATAACACTGATTTTAGGGCTTAGGTCTTTCATTACTCATTAAAATTTCTTACAATAATAAATATAGGCAAACAGCAAACAAGCATTCATATATTTCTTTTCATTTGATCGGAGATAACGACAACGGTAAACTCACCTTATAATATTTAGAAAAACGAAGTTAATAAAAATTATAGTCCTGTTCTCACGATCAACAATTTAAAAACATTTATTCAAAATAATCTGAAAAAAAGCGAATGAGTCATTGGTGCAGATACTTAGGACGATAATGTGGAAAATATTTTAAAAGAATTGAAATCGGGTTTAATTAATATTCTTATCTTTGAATTCAGTATCAATTATAAATAGTCTTGGTTGGTGTGATATGGAAGTGCTGCATAACTTGTTCCCATTCCAAACAAGGTAGTGCTTTATCAAAGACGTTGCTTTTTTATGAGAACGTTTGGGCGCTGTAACTATGTCAAAAAATGAAATAAAAATGAAAGCAGAAATGCTGTTTGTTTAATTGTCCTTTTTAAAACTATTTATGTTAAAAATGCACAAGAATGAAATAACATTTTGCAATGAAAATATTCGCTTTAATTTCAAAATATCGCACAGTATATATGGGAATTGCGACGATATTAATCGTCTACTATCATATGCCTTATTCACAAGATTTGCTTTCTCCAATAGGTGAAATATTTAAGAATAGATGTTTCTCTGGCGTTGATATATTCTTGTTTTTATCTGGATTTGGTTTGTATTTCTCCTATTGTAAGGATAATAATAAAATGCATTTCTATATAAAACGTATAAAAAGGATATACCCCTCTTTTTTTATCGTGACAATTCTCATCTGTATTTATCAAAATGATGCCATTTTTGATATTATATCAAAATTATCAACTTTGGGGTATTGGTTTGGCTATCCTTTTGTGTCATGGTATATTTCAGCCATTTTTATGTTTTATCTTTTATTCCCATTTTATATGGAAATATTCAATAAAAATCCACAAGTTGTCTCAATTTTAACTATCTTGTTCGGAGTAATTATAACAATACCGATCTATTTTATATTCAGTGATTTGCGTATAGGTTTTTTTAGTAGAATTCCGATTTTTACCTTAGGTATATTTAGTGGGTATATAAGTAAAACAAAAAATGTAATTTTAAGCAAATGCAGACTCTGGTTTATAAGTATTTCATTAATCATTATTGGAGCCATAAGTGGTATTGTGCTAAAATATTATCTTCCACAGTATATTGATGCATGGAATCCTTTACCTTTTATTTTTATTACACCTTCAATTCTGATAATTTTGACTATTATTTTTGAAAGCTATTATTTGGAAACTATAAATACTTACATAATTAAATTTTTTACTTTTATAGGTTTATTAAGTTTGGAAATATATATTATTCATGAGCCTCTTATGTCTTTGTTAAAATTTCCTCCAACTTCTTTTAATTTATTTATTGTTGAATTTGTTATTATTATTTTAGTATCTTATATTGCAGCCTTTTTCTTGCAACGGTTTATAAATAAAATTATAAAAATGAAAATATAACAACATATTGTTTAATCAAAGAATATCTATCAGATAAATTATCTTAATACAGTACACAAACATTCTTTATATTTATGTACTATATTAATCAAAAATTTATGCCGCTTAAAATTGTATACTGTTTGCCTTCATTGTATATTCCTTATGAGATATTAAAGTTGATATAATACTTGAGCGTTTAGTTATTGGTTTTCCGAAAAATAAAAATGGAAATTTGGCCTACCCAGTACTATCACATAATGCATATATATGCATTATTAACGAAACGAAAACACACCTTAAGTGGTTAAAAAAAACACCTTAGTGTTTGAAGTAAATCACCTTAGTGTTTGAGACAACTCACCAAGGTGATTGACATGGATCACCTTGGTGTTTTGAGTGAAACACCTTGGTGTTTGCACCAAATCAACAAGGTGTTATTTTGTCAAAAAGTCAGCATTACGCCAAAAAGTCAGCTTTCCATACCCGTACGTTAAATGTGTTTTTTGAATGCCTGAGAATCGTCTATTTGAAAACGGATTGAGTATGGGTTGTAAATATCGCAACCCTGCACAATTAAATTCGCATAAATATTCACATATTTATGCGAATTGCCATAAACATATTTATATTCAATCACTTACATTTAAAAAATAATTTATACTACAGAGCGACAGGGTATATCTATTTCAGCTACAATCCAGCACTGAAGCGAATCGAGACTTATGAGGAGAAAAAGTGATCTCTATTATGATGTTATTCCGCCATTATATTATAGATTGATGAGTCTACTTTAAGAAATAGACGTATCCAAAAGCATGCATGGCACAACCAGTTCTTCAAGCTGGTGAGATCAAAGATTGCAGAAGACACATTCATTCCTCTCTTTAAACAACGCAACCTTTTTCCATGAATCGATAAAAAGCATCTTTCTTGCAAGAAATAATTTTGGCAAGAGAAGAGTCAGAATAGTGAAAAGTGTTTTTGACCATGAATAACGGGAATAGCAGCAACAACTCAAAAACCTGCAGGCGGCGTATTAGCAGTTACGCTGGCTCTCAAAACAGAGCAACTCTTCGTATAGTTTAAGGTGCTTGGTTACGTCAATGATGGTTCTTATTGCTTCACTTTCATCTTTTTCAGTGAAAAATGTGCTGATTTCTGAAAAAATGTTTGTACTTTCGGCTCCTCACATTAGGTTCGATATTATTTTGGTTTGATAATTAACTTATTCATATTTAGTAGAACTAATATTTTATTATGTTTAACTTAAACTATTTCCATTGATGAAACAACATATCTTAAAACTAATTCTGTTCTTTAGAGTACCTATTCTAATCTTAGGAATACCTTTCACTTATCTCTCTTCAATTTGGCTCAAGTTTGTTAGATTTATTGGGCTTAATAAAATTGAAGATAAAATTTTCATGCACGTCGGAATTCTCCCGATATTGGATGATTACTATCAACCATTGATAAATCCAAAGAAACATTTAAAACGTTCACTAAGAGAAAACAGGAATATCAACGAATTTGATTTTAATGTCAAAGAGCAGTTAGACCTATTAAAAAAATTCAATTTCAATGAGGAGATCTTGAAATTCCCCCTAAATAAAAGGAAAGAAGGTGAATTCTTCTTTAACAATAACATGTACAGTTCGGGAGATGCAGAATATTTGTATAGTATAATAAGACTTTTTAAACCCAAAAGGGTAGTTGAAATAGGGAGTGGCTTTTCAACAATAATGGCAAGTAATGCTATTTCCAAAAACAGACAAGAAGACAAAAATTACAATTGCAGTCATGTTTGTATTGAGCCTTATGAACGTTATTGGCTTGAAAAGATTGGCATCGAAGTTGTTCGGGACAAAGTTGAGAATATTGACAAACTGTTTTTTGCAAAATTAGAACCGAATGATATACTTTTTATAGATTCTTCCCACATCATTCGGCCTCAGGGGGATGTTTTGTTCGAATATTTTGAAATACTGCCTGAGCTAAAATCTGGCGTTCTCGTGCATATACACGATATATTTACACCTAAAGATTATCCTGACAGATGGATCTACGAAAACCATTTATTATGGAATGAACAATATTTATTAGAGGCTTTTTTAATGTATAATACAAGCTTTAAAATTATTGCCGCATTAAATTTTTTGGCACACAATTACCCGAATGAATTAGCCGAGAAGTGTCCTTATTACGCTAACAAACAAGGTTATGAAGAGACCAAAAAGGAGCCAAGGGCTTTGTGGTTAATAAAGAATTGAGTCCACCTTTTAAGTGGGCTCAATGATATACCGGAACAACGACACTTTTTTTCGGCAGTTTATCTTCCATCACTCATAAAAGTCTCCCACCACAAGGCAAGGGTATACAAATTAAAGTATTGTATAGCTCTGTTTTGTCGATACCAAAACCAGACTCCCTGATTGTCTGCCTCCCTGTCATATTGTTTGACAAACGCCTCCAGTTTATTTTTCTTAAGAAAATCATTGCAAATGCCAGAGCTTAAAATATATTCTGCAATTGAGTCACGACGCTTCTTATCTGCAAAAAACAGTGGCATCGGAGCAAATCCTCCTTGTTTTTTTTTGCTGGTTATTTCTGAAGGCAGCAGCGGTTTGTAGTGATACTTCAAAAGGAATTTGGCTGTGGCATGACCTTTTGCAGCTTCTGAGAGATTAGTGCTCCGGCATTTGTATTCAACGGGCAGCTGTTGTAAAAAGTCATATAGTGTGTTATCCAAATAGGGAAAGACAATATTGTTCCCATAGTATTCAGCCATTCTGGATGCTTTGAACAGGATAACCTGATTGATGGTTTTTTCAATATCAGTCTCATATTGATGTCTGGTATACAGTTGTTCAAAACTTGAAGCGTCGATCTTCTCACGCTTGGTTTCGGGTAAAAACATTGATTGCTGTACCATTTCTGAAAGCCTGAATCGTGGAAAGCCAAAGAAATCTCCATTCATCACACCTATAATCTTGTCCATCTGAAAATTGATACGGTAGAAGGGAGAATTCTTATCAAATGTTTTATTATTAACCATGGAATGCAGAAGCCGGGCTATTGGCATCAATCTATTTTTGGCAAGTAAACAATGAATGGCTATTTCTCTGCCACTGGTGCCAAAATACTGATCGCTTCCGTCCCCGCCAAGAATGACATCCGTTTTGTTTCCACCGGCCAGTTTCATAACAGCATAGTTAACCATCAGGCCTCCTTCCACAAAAGGATCTCCCAGAAAGCGAACTATTTCAGGCAAAGCCGAAATTTCGCTTCCGTCAATCTCGTATTCCGTATGAATGGTATGAAATGTATCAGACATACATTTGGCTAAAGGCAGCTCAGACGAATTATCACCCCGGAAACCAATAGAAAAAGATTGAATATCGCCATTGTACTGTTGACGAAGAGCTGCCAAATTACTGCCGGAATCATATCCGCCGCTTAGCAATATACCAACATTTGCTTTCCCTTCTATTCTTCTCCGGATAGCTTCGGAATGAAGTTCTCCATAACGGCTGGAAAGGTCCTCAAGGTCCGCTTTCTCAAATGAAGGCATAATCGCATTTGTAGGAAAAAGAGATTGAAGAATTATTTTACCTGACTTAAATTTCAAAAGCATTCCTGCTCCTAACTTCCAGACATTTGCAAAAGCTGAGCTGGGAGTTGCAATATAGCCCACCGACAGAAAAGAACTAAGCGCTTTATAATCAGGCTCACGTACAAATCCGTCTGTTGTTGTTAACAACGTCAAAGAAGAAGCATAATGTGTGGAATTATAATAAACAGACAAACCTGTCCCATGATGATCTCTTCCGATCAGCACCTCATTCGGGGTATGAATAATAAAAGTAAACGATCCATCTATTTTATTAAAAGCTGACGCACCGAGCGTAAAATAAATATGATAAACAAGCTCGGCAGAATTTGGACATTCAGTATATCCCAGCGCTTTTCGATTGAAAATATTGCCCCAAAAGTAAACGGAAACGCTATCCGCTCCTTTATAAGACTGGCAACCCCGCTGTACACAATCCGGTTGTCCCTCAAATTGACCTTTAAACATCATATTATCCATTTTTCATAGGATTAATTTGTACCATGAGGTGTATGTATAAATTTTTTATTCGCTCCACCAAGTTTGAATAAGTTTAGAAACATCGACACAAAGACCTTCGGAAGGTCTATGAGTGCATAGATCAGGCGGCGATTAAAGAATCTCCGCGGAATAGCTACAGTCAAAGATAAACAAAGAACAACAAACAATATCCACCATTTTAGAGCAAACTGCGGAAAAAAAATTGTTACCAAAAGGGTGTATAAGAAGGCAAATCCTAACAAGATAACTCTTGGCAAGGCCAATTGTTGCAGATACATATCACAGAAATCAACATTTCCGGAAAGCATTGCTTTAGGAAAATCTTTTATATAAATGCCAACATAATAAAATTGTGCGGAAAGCCAACGCTTGCGTTGATTGGAAAACGTTTTTAAAGACTGCACCTTCTCATCATACACATAAGCCTCTGACAGATAATCAACCCGAAATCTTTTTTTTAACAGAGCCAGCATCAGATGACGGTCAAAGCCACCGATGGCATCAATCTGGCTCATTTTATCTTTAAAAAGAGCGTAGTCAAACACCATTCCGGATCCTATAAACGAAGCTGAAAGTCCAAGATTGGCATGCCCCTGCCTAAATATACTGTTGTTTATTTCTTCGCTAACTGCATCCAGATAAGCCATGTTTGAATTTAAATTCTTGGCAGTCCTATGGGTCTGCACAATTTTAGTTTTTTTAGATACAAAAGCATGATTTATTTTTTGCAAAAAGTCTGCCCCGATGGTATTGTCCGCATCCAAAATTAAGGCCAGATCATGATCTTCCAATTTGCTCATAGCCAAATTCAACGCTTTAGACTTCGTGCTATTCTCAAAATGTGCTACTATTAACAATATAGAAAGCAAGGACAACCGATCATTGGTCTCCTCCTGCATCTGGTCTGAAATCACGGCCACCGTATAACAATCCTTGGGATACGCCTGATTTAAACATGATTGAACACATTCTTCAACGACTGAATCCTCCCGATAAGCTGGGATAAGTATGGCTATTCGTTTGTGACTTTCAAGCTCACAATCATCCTTTTTCTGACGAATAAGGGATGCAAAGGCAAAAATGAAAACATAAAGCACATTAAAGGCAAAAACAACAAAAAGAATCAGATCGATCAGGCTCATATACTCAACCACTAAATTTTAACATACAACAAAGTAACGAAGTTAACAATATTTGCAGAAGTGTCTATGAAAGTATCTTTTTTTCTTGTACATTGCAATAAAATTAATCTTTACGGATACATGAAAATCGCTTATTGTTTACCATCCTTATACATCCCAGGAGGCATGGAGAGGGTTCTGACCATAAAAGCCAATTACTTTGCCGATATCTTTAATTACGATATCTATATCATCCTTACGGATGGCAAAGAAAAAAAGATTTTCTATGATCTTTCACCCAAAATTCATGTCATACATTTGGATATAAATTTCGATCACCTGCTCGGGCAAGCGTTCTGGAAAAAAGCTATAATGTATGTCTACAAACAAAAATGCTACAAGAGCAGGCTGAAGAAAGTTCTCCAAAAAATCAAGCCCGATATAACGGTTTCCATGTTAAGACGTGAAATTAATTTTATTAATTCCATTCGGGATGGTAGTCTTAAGATTGGTGAGATACATATTAATAAAGACCACTTCAGAAACTTCGAGGGTGAAGAGGCCAATAATCCATTTAAAAGTCTATTTTCAAAAATTTGGACAAAACAGCTTGTTGAGGCGCTTCAGAAACTTGATCAATTCGTTGTTTTAACGGAAGAAGATAAAAAAAAATGGAGCGAGCTCCAAAACGTAAAAGTCATTTCGAATCCACTACCCTTTTTCCGGGAGCAAACGTCCGATTGCAAAAGCCATCAAGTAATTGCTGCAGGAAGGTATGTCTACCAGAAAGGATTTGATATGCTTATTCAGGCCTGGAGTTTGATCTCCCTCAAACATCCGGATTGGATTCTCCGTATTTACGGTGAGGGAAATCAAGAGCCTTATCTCCAACAAATATATAAACATCATGTTGAAAAAACATGTTTGTTGGAACATTCGGTTCCAAACATAGTAGACAAATTTACTGAAAGTTCTATTTTTGTGTTGAGTTCGCGTTTTGAAGGATTTGGCATGGTCATCACCGAAGCCATGTCTTGCGGGCTCCCTGTCGTGTCTTTTGCCTGCCCTTGCGGGCCAAAAGATATTGTGGATGAGGGAGTGGATGGTTTCCTAATTGAACCGGAAAATATTAAAAGTCTATCCGAAAAAATGAGCTATTTGATGGAGCACGAAGAGAAACGCATACAAATGGGACAAAAGGCCAGACAAAACAGTGAGCGCTTCCGCATCGAAAAAATAGCAGACCAATGGAAGACTCTTTTTTCAGACTTGTTGAGCACAGAAAAATCCCACTAAACGTACGTTCATGAAATGGTACACCAAATATCTATCCGTTTTTGAGAAACCTTTTGATGAAGCGCCTCAAGATACAATTAACGAAATAAGAGAAAAACTTAAAAATATTCAAAGTGCCGCTCCTATTGCCTCTGTTGTCGTCATTGCCCACAATGAGGAGCAGCGTCTGTTAAGCTGCTTGTGGTCCCTTAGCGAAAACAGGACGTCTTATCCCATAGAAATTATCGGAGTTGACAATAATTCCTCTGATAAAACTGCAGATGTTTTTAAGGTTACAGGCGTTAACTGTTTTTTCGAAGAACGTAAGAGTCCCGGATATGCCAGAGACTGCGGACAAACACATGCAAAAGGAAAGTATTATATCTGCATTGACTCTGATACGATGTATCCGCCACTTTATATTCAAACATTAATTGAAGAACTCGAAAAGCCAGGTGTAGCTGGTGTCTATGCTTTATGGAGTTTTATTCCGGAAAAAGGAATTCCTGCATGGAAACTCCTGATCTACGAGAGCATACGGGATATGAATATTCGTTTTCAATCAATTAAACGGCCAGAGCTTTGTGTTCGCGGTATGGTGTTCGCCTACAATCTGGATTATGGCCGAAAAATCGGATATAAACAGAACATTAAGCGAGGAGAAGATGGCATGATGGCTTTGGGTCTGAAAAAATTTGGGAAATTAGTTCCCATTCGGAAACGTAAAGCAAGAGCGATAACAAGCAATAATACACTCAAAGCTCAAGGTGGTATATTTAACGCTTATCGGATTAGAATCAAACAAGCTTTTCGACGTTTCGGTGAATATTTTACAAAAAAGGAATCTTATAAGGACATTGATTCAAACCTGATAAAATAATAAAATGAGAATCGCTTATATATATCCGGCACTCACAACCGTTGGCGGAGCCGATCGGGTTATTGTAAACAAAGCCAATTATTTTGCAGATGTCTGTGGTTATGAGGTCTATATTATAACGGCTCATCAGAACAGTCAACCTTCGTTTTTCCCATTGTCTGATAAAGTAAAACATCTTGATCTGGCTGTCAATTTTAATGAACAATACCGGCATTCCTTTTTCGTACGCGGATACATATACTTCAAATTGCTGCGAATTTATAAAAGGAAACTTTCTGATTTACTGAAAGAATTGAAAGCCGATTTTGTACTGACCACCATCAGCCGTGATATTGATTTCCTGCATTCAATTCAGGATGGAAGTATTAAAATTGCAGAAGCGCATGCCCCCAAGCCTTATCTGCGAAATCTTCACCTAATGCAAAGACGAAATTTTTTATACCGCATTGCTGGAAAGATATGGACAAGAAGGCTGGAAAGAGCTGCAAAGAAATTTGATGCATTTGTCGTATTGACACAAAAGGATGCAGATGCATGGAGTAAGGTGCGAAGATGTACGATTATACCAAATGCTCTGCCTTTCACTCCGGATAAAATAAGCAACTGCAAAAATAAGAAGATCATTAGTGTTGGTCGTTTATTTGAAGAGAAGGGATATGACCGGCTTATTGAAGCATGGGCGAAGGTCGCACCAAAACATCCTGACTGGAAACTAAACATTTATGGTAATGGAGAGTTAAACAATTTTCTGACAAGCTTAATTCAGGAAAAAGGATTGGCAGACTCCTTTCTTATAAATGATCCCGTCAATAATATTATTGATAAATATGCTGAAAGTTCCTTTTACGTAATGAGCTCGCGTTTTGAGGGTTTTGGAATGGTTTTAATTGAAGCCATGGCCTGTGGGCTGCCGGTTATAGCCTTTAATTGCCCTGTAGGTCCGGCAAATATTATCAACAACGATGCCGACGGATTTTTGGTAGAAGATGGAGATATTAACGGACTTGCCGAAAAAATTGATTATTTAATTGACCACGAGGCCTTGCGTATTCAAATGGGA
>Ga0302292_1001561_pt1 | contig 14580 bp, 15 predicted proteins | sample III_Fen_N2_1_FD_194553 | JGI IMG/M metagenome (GOLD analysis project Ga0302292, IMG submission 194553) | Peat permafrost microbial communities from Stordalen Mire near Abisko, Sweden - III_Fen_N2_1 | ecosystem: Environmental > Terrestrial > Soil > Wetlands > Permafrost | place: Sweden: Abisko...
CTTTAGAAAATTCAACATCTGCAATAACTAAAAGACCTAAACCTAAAGCAATACAATAAATTATTGTTGCGACAACAATAATAGCAATGAGAGAAAAATCAATACTAGTATATACATTACACACTAGTTTAAGACCAACTACAAATATAGCTGTAATCATTAAGAAATAATTAAATTTTTTCATTTTCTATTTATTTTAAAGAAGTTTAACGAAATTTTTATTTACACCAATACTATAATAATAAAAATTATTGTCAACCATTTAGTAAAAATAAAAAAATACCCACACGAATGCGGGTATTAAATCTAAAGCTACTTAAATACTAAGTTTCAATTTTAATATAATCAAAAAAATCAAAATTATCACAAGGTTCTTTTCTTTTAATATCAATTATTGTGCCTTTGATTCTAAGATTTTTAGGAATTTCTGTGGGATATATATACTCAGGAGAATATAATTTAAAATTCTTTAAATTAACACCTTCTTTGTAATTCACAATTCCAATTTTATCTTTTTTGACATCAAAAATAAATATAATTCTCTCATTTCCACAACACAAGAAGCGCGGGCTTTTATAAGTATCATCTTCTCCTATGGCCATTAAACCAAAGAATAGAACAAAGAGATAGATAATTATAGAAAAAGAAATAAAAGAAATTTTCAGAAACTTTACTACAGATACATAAGTAGTTATATCTATAGTATTTATCACACAAATTACAGCTACAAATATTGCTGTGACGATCAAAAAATAAACTGATTTTTTCATTTTTTAAAGATTTTAAATGAGACAAAAAATAATTAAACTTTATATATCTCGCTTGATACTTCAAGTTTAGAAGTTTTATTTAACAATTCTTTTGTAACAATCTTTCTGAAAACAAAACCTTCTTCCGTTGATTCTATTTTAAATATTTTATCAACCTCTCTTAATTCCAAAGGAATATCAGAAATATGATAATACTCATTAAAAGATTGCAAATCACCTATTCCTAGATTTTTATAACCGTAAGAGACTAATCCTAATTTATCATTGTATACAACGCTAACTCGAACTATTCTTTTGTTGTCATTAATAGAAATATTGAAAGGATTTTTAAATGATTCTTTTTCATTGGTAATTCCAATGTAAAAGAATAAAACAGTACAGTAAACAGGAAAACATACTATAGATATATCAAATGCCCAATAATTATCTAAATTTCTAAAACTTAGAATAACAATACCCACAAAGATAGCAGTAGATATTAAAGGAAAAATTTGTTTTTTCATCTCATTTATTTTTTAAATTAACAAAGATTTATTTAGTAGTAATACTACCACAATACCTACTATTGTCAATATACATATTCCCTGTTTTAATATGTTTAATTATTATCTTATATGTTATATTTATGGAGTAAATTATGGAAAAACAAAAAACAATAAAACAAATAGCGGTCAGAACAACATATTTTAGTATCTTAAGTAACGCAGGTCTTGCATCAATAAAATGGATAGCTGGTTATTTCGGAAATTCTTACGCGTTAATCGCTGATGCAATAGAATCTACTACAGATATATTTTCTTCAGCATTAGTTTTATTTGGAATTAAATACTCCACAAAACCTGCTGACAAAAATCATCCATATGGTCATGGTAAAGTAGAACCATTAGTTACATTTCTTGTAGCACTATCTTTAGTTGTTTCTGCTTTTATTATTGCAAAACAAAGTATCATAAACATCCAAACTCCACATGAATTACCAAAAGCATATACCCTTATCATATTGGGAGGTATTATTATCTGGAAAGAATTTTCTTATAGACTAGTAATAAAGAAAAGTAAAGAAACAAAAAGTTCATCATTAAAAGCAGATGCTTGGCACCACAGAAGTGATGCTATTACTTCTGTCGCAGCCTTTATTGGTATTTCGATAGCCCTATTTTTTGGAAAAGGATTTGAAGCAGCTGATGACTGGGCAGCATTATTTGCAGCATTTTTTATTCTTTATAATAGTTATCTAATATTTAGACCTGCATTAGGAGAAATACTAGATGAACACTTCCATGACGACATGGTTACTCAAATACGAGAAATTTCAAAAAAGGTAAATGGTGTCCTAGATACAGAAAAATGCTTCATAAGAAAAAATGGTATGAATTTCCATGTAGATTTACATATTATTGTTAATTCTGATATTTCAATCAAAGAAGGTCATAATATTTCTCACAATGTTAAAGATAAAATAATAGAAGAAATACCAGAAATCTCAAATATATTGATACATATTGAGCCAAACGAATAGAGGTTTGAGTTTGCATTTTTTATTAAATTATAGTAATATTGTACTTATGATGATTATTGCTACTATGTTACCTTACATACAAATTATACTGTCTATTATTTTAATAACAGCTATTTTACTCCAACAGTCAGACTCTGGTATTGGAGGTGCATTAGGAGGTGGAGATGGGGGTGGTCTTTACCACACACGTCGTGGTTTTGAAAAATTCCTTTTTATAACAACTATTGTTACAAGTATTCTTTTTGCTGTATCAGCTTTTGTTGTAATACTCATTAAATAATCTATTATTTTATTTAAATAAATATTAAATAAACATTTTATTTTAAAATGCTTATATGCGTAAATTTCTCTCATTTATAAAAGAATTTTATATTCCAAGAAAGAAAGAGCTTCTTGATGCTTATGCATCATTCTCAAAGAAGGAGCTTTTTATTTTTATATCAGTTTTAGTTATTGCTATTACTTCTGTTATTCTCATACTTACTAAGATAAATGATAACTTTATGGTAGATGTTCCGACAAACGGAGGGACTATTACAGAAGGTATCATAGGTATACCAACATTAATAAATCCAGTTCTTGCAGTTTCAGACGCGGACAAAGATTTAACATCACTTGTATACTCAGGTCTTATGAGAAAAATGCCTAATGGAACTTTTGTTCCAGACTTAGCAGAATCATACACAGTATCCCCTGATGGAATCAACTATACTTTTATAATTAGAAAAGATGCTAAATTCCAAGACGGAGTAAAAATAACAGCAGATGATGTTATATTTACAATCAACAAAATAAAAGATCCTCTTGTAAAAAGTCCAAGAATGGGATGGGATGGAGTAACAGCAAGTAAAAAAGATGATAACACAGTAGTTCTTACACTAAACAAAGCTTATATATCATTTATGGATAATACAACTTTGGGAATTTTACCATTACATATATGGAAGAATGTAACAACAGAATTTAATCTATCCCCTTTAAATATTAAAGCTATTGGTTCTGGACCATACAAGATTGAATCTTTTGCTAAAAATAAAGATGGTATTCCGGAAAAATACACTCTAAAATATTTTAAAGATTTTACACTTGGAACACCACATATTAAATATTTAAATATTGTTTCTTATTCAAACGAAAAAGATTTAGTTAAGGCAATACTTTCTCATACCGTTGATCAAGCAGGTGGAATAAGTCCAGAGAACGCTAAAGCAATAAAAGAATCTGGTTACACAATCAATACTGCAACATTACCAAGAATATTCGGAGTATTTTTTAATAGCAATAAAAATAAAATATTTGCAGATAAGCCAGTAATCAAAGCTTTTGACACAGCAATAGACAAACAAGCTATAGTTGATAAGGTTTTATATGGATATGGAGCTGTTATAAATAGTCCTATACCCGAAACAATCTTCTCTGATAAATCAAATACAACAACTGTAAGTGATTCTACACAAACAGCTATTGAAATGCTTGAAAAAGATGGTTGGGTTTTAGGTAGTGACGGTATAAGAGCAAAAGGGTCAACAAAAACAGTAACTCAAACTAAAAAAGTTGACAAGAAAACTGTTACAACAAAATCTACTGTAAGTAGTGGACCTGCAACAAAGCTTGTTATTTCTCTAACAACAGGAGATACACCAGAACTAAAAGATACAGCAAATATAATCAAGGAACAATTATCAAAGATTGGAGCACAAGTAGATATAAAAATCTACGAGACAGGACAGCTTAATCAAATTATCAGAGCAAGAGATTATGAATTTTTATTATTCGGACAAGAAGTAAAACACGAATCTGATTTATTCTCATTTTGGCATTCATCACAAAAGAATGACCCTGGTTTAAATATTGCATTATATTCAAACAAGCAAATAGATAGTATTTTAGAAAATCTTCAAAAGACTTCAGAATACGAAAAGAGAAGTGTTCAATATCAGAATTTTATAAATGAATTTAATAAAGACAAGCCAGCAATACTACTTTATTCACCAAAGTATATTTATGCGACTTCACTAGAACTCAATAGTATATCTCTTAACACATTAACAACCCCATCTGATCGTTTTGTATCAATCTACAAATGGTACGCAAACAAAGATCATGTATGGAAAATATTTACTAATACACCTACCACAAATGGTACGGATAAATAACAAAACAAATGGATCAAATACCTCAAGCCCCAAAAACCGGAAAAGCTAAAAACAATAGATACTTTCACCCTCGTAAACCTGGAGAAATCCGAGTAATACGAAAACCACAAACAACAAACCCTAAACAGAATACTCAAACAAAGAGTCCTCTTAGTAATAATACTAACAATAAAATAAATCGTAGTAGCTACCAATACGGTAGTGCAAAAGGAGGAAGACGCCCCCATATTAAAGCACCAGTACAAAGAGAAGCTCCTGTAATTCAAAAGAAAAAAATAAGTACTATTCCCCCACCAGAAGCTGGTGTTATTCGAATAATTCCACTTGGTGGAGTTGAAGAAATAGGAAAAAATATGACTGCTATTGAAATCGGTAACGATATTATTGTTATTGATGCTGGTATGCAATTTAAAACAGAAGATACTCCTGGTATCGACTATATTATTCCAAATACAACATACTTAGAAGAAAGAAAAGACAAGATTCGTGGTATGTTTGTAACTCACGGACACCTAGACCACATAGGAGGTATTCCTCTTGTTATGAGTCGTATCGGTAATCCCCCTCTATACTCTAGAAATCTTTCTATCTTAATGATGAAGAAGAGACAAGAAGAATTTCCTCATCTACCAGCATTAAATGTGCATGTAGTAGAAAAAGATTCTGTAGTAACAGTAGGAAATATTCGTGTTCGTTTCTTTGGAGTAACTCACACAGTTCCTGATTCTATGGGAATAGTAGTTGAAACTCCTTATGGATCAATCGTTACACCAGGAGACTACAAACTAGACCAAATAGATGGAAAAGTTTCAGAAGAAGAAGAAAAAGAATATGCATTTTTTGACAAAGAAAAAGTTCTTTTACTTTTAACTGATTCAACAAACATAGAAAACGAAGGTTTTTCACTTCCTGAATCAAAAGTTCACGAAGGTCTTGATAAACTTATTAAAAAAGGAAATGGCCGTATTATTATTGCTGCCTTTGCTTCTCATATAACTCGTCTTGTTAAAATAGTAGAAATAGCAGAATCACTTGGAAAGAAAATAATTCTAGATGGTCGTTCACTAAAAACAAACATGGAAATATGTGAACAAGCTGGAATATTCAAACCAAAGAAAGGAACTATCATCCCTATTGAAGACATAGATAGTTATCCTCCAAATAAAATTATTATACTTATGACAGGAGCTCAGGGAGAAGAATTTGCTGCTCTTGGTCGTGCTGCAAATAAAACACATAAAAAATTCACAATCAAAGCTGGAGATACTATTATCTTATCTGCTTCTATTGTTCCTGGAAATGAAATAGCTGTCCAGCATCTTAAAGACAATCTAACTCGTCATGGTGTTAAAATAATCAGTTATAGAACATCAGAAGAATATATTCATGCCACAGGACACGGAAACCAAGAAGATATTAAATGGCTACATAAAAAAACTCACCCAAAGTTCTTTATTCCTATTCACGGATGGCATTCAATGCTTGTAAAACATAAAGAAATTGCTATGTCTATCGGTATGTCAGAAGACCACATAGTTGTTCCAGATAACGGTTCTCTTATTGAAATAGTTGATAATGGAGAAAGAATAATGCTTCGTAAAGAAAAGGCACCATCAGGACCTATGATGGTTGATGGATTCTCTGTTGGAGATGAACAAGATATAGTTATCAGAGATCGCCAAATGCTAGCACTCGATGGAATGTTTGTATTGATTGCAACAATCGATGGAACAACAGGTAAACTTAGAAAATCTCCTGATATAATTTCTCGTGGTTTTATATACCTAAAAGAAAACCAAGAACTACTTCATCAAGTTCGCCTAATAATAAAGAAAACAGTTGAAGATGAAACAAAAGGAATGAATCCTATTAACTTCGACATAATCAAAACAACTCTTGGTGATAATATCTCAAAATTCTTATTCCAAAAGACCGCAAAAAGACCCCTAGTTATTCCTGTATTATTAAATATATAAAGTTATGAGGGTTTCAAAAATAAACCGAATGTATATTCTTTCGTTCTTGTTTACTTTGCATATTGCACTATCTGCATATGTTAATTCAACATTTCTAACAAAGATAATAGATGAAAAATATGTTGGTATCCTTTATACTATTGCATCGCTTATTACACTTTTCCTTTTAACAAAGAGTGTAAACATCCTTAAACATTTTGGAAACCGTAAACTAATACTTTGGCTCCTTTTGATAAATATGACTGCATTAGTTGGACTAATAACTTCAATAAGTCCTTCTATAATAGCATTATCATTTATAGCACTTTCTTCCACAAATACTTTAATAATATTTTGCCTTGATATCTTTATTGAACATTTTGGAGATCCTAAAAATATAGGCAAAACTCGTGGATTGTATTTAACAATCATTAATCTTGCTTGGATGCTATCACCTCTTGCAACAGCAATGCTTATAAAACAAGAAGGTGGATATGTAGCTATTTATGTATTTGCATTCATAGCAACTATTATTATGACAATAGGATTATTATTTTCTGTTAAAACTTTCAAAGATAATACTTATAAAAAAACACCATTTTTTGAAACATATAATTACCTAAAAACTAATCGCAATATACTAGCAATCACAACAATAAGTTTTATTTTGCAATTCTTTTATGCATGGATGGTAGTTTATATGCCAATATATCTATATGAACATATTGGATTTGGATGGGATCAAATAGGAGTAATATTTACCATAATGCTTGCACCTTTTGTAATATTTGGATTACCCATTGGAATACTTATAGACAAATATCATATTAAGAAGAGAACATTACTTTATATTGGTATTTTAATAATAAGTATTTCAACTTTTACTATCTCATATATAACGACTCAAGATATTGTGATTTGGTCAATAATGTTATTCTTAACTCGTATGGGAGCAAGCATTGTTGAAACAACTTCAGAAATATATTTCTTCTCTCATACAAAAGAAGAAGATACATACTTGCTTAGTGTTTTCAGAGATATGGTTCCTGTTGCTTATATCATAGCTCCAGTGATTAGTACTTTAATTTTTATAGTCTTACCATTAAAATTTTTATTCGCGGTCCTTGGCTTAATTACATTAAGTGGGTTATACTATATTCCCTACCTAAAAAACAACAATGAACATACAATATCCAATTAGAATAAATAGATACTTAGCATTAAACAATTATGCTACTCGTAAAGGAGCAGACGAACTAATAGAAAAAGGTTTTGTTTTTATAAATGACAGAAAAGCAGTATTGGGTGATCAAGTAGAAGAAGGAGATAAAGTTACAGTTAGTGAAAGAACACCAAAGAAAAAATATGTATACTATGCCTACAATAAAGCAATGGGCATCTCTACTAATCCAGACAATGGAAGTAAAGATATACTTCAAGTAACTAAATTCCCTGTTAGGGTTTTCCCTGTTGGAAGACTTGATAAAGACTCTCACGGACTAATACTTATGACAAATGATGGAAGAGTAACAGACAGACTTCTATCTCCTCGTTATGTTCATGAAAAAGAATATGTAGTAAAAGTTGAACCAACATTTTCAGATAACTTTGTAACTCTAATGGGTAATGGTGTCCATTTTGATGGGTTTATAAGTAAAAAATGTAAGGTATGGAGAAAGACTAAGGATACCTTCCATATAGTGCTTACAGAGGGCAAAAAACGCCAAATACGACGTATGTCAGAGGCTCTACACCATAAGGTAATAGACCTTAGACGCATTCGTATTATGAATATAGAACTTGGTAAAACTCCCTTTGGTGAGTATAGAGAAATAAAGGGCAAGGAACTAGAAGAACTATTAAAACTACTACAACTAATATAAATTAAAAACCCTCTCAATTGAGAGGGTTTTTAATTTATATTACTTTGCGATATATGGAAGTAGTCCCATAAAGCGAGCACGCTTAACTGCAACTGCAAGCTTGCGTTGATTTTTAGCAACAACATCTGTGCGTCTGCGTGAAAGCATTCTTGCACTTGGTGTTAAAAATCTGCGTAGCAATTCTACATCTTTGTAGTCAATATGCTTAATATTATTTGATGAGAAATAATCTTGTTTCATAATTTTAATTTTTAATTAATAAATTCTTTAGAAAGGTATATCTTCTGCGTTGATTTGTTCTTCTGGATAATCAATAGTATCTAAATCGTTACTATTATCTTCTTGTGGTTGTGCACTTTTAGGAGCACTACTTGAAGAACTTGGACCACTAGCACCAGTTGTACCAAATTGTACACGGTCAGCTATAACTTCTGTACGATATTTTTTAGTATTTGTAGCAGCATCATCCCAACTTCTAGTTTGCATACGGCCTTCAACCATAACCTGACTACCCTTTTTCATATATTGAGCAACAGTTTCAGCTTGGCGACCAAAAACTACAACATTGTGATAATCAGCAGCTTCTTGACGAGCTCCATTCTTATCTTTCCACACACGATTTGTTGCGACAGAGAAACTACATACTTTAATTCCAGATGGAATAGCTTTCAATTCTGGATCACGAGTAAGGTTTCCTATAATAAGTGCTTTGTTTAAATACATAGATATAGATTAGTTATATTAATAACTTTATTATACTACAAGTGCATCAATCTCTTTGTCTATAACTTCTTCGTTTATAGGAGCTGATGTTTCTTGAGTCTTTGTAGTAAAACGACGCTTTGTTCCTTCTTGTTTACCATAAGGACGCTTTGCAGACATTGTACTTTCACGAACAGTTTTTATCATAAGGTAACGAATAAGTTTTTCATTCTTATCAAGACCTTCTTTTATAACTTTTGCTTGAGTTGTTGTACATTCAAACTTTACCCAACCAAAGTATCCATAAGAAAACTTTTGTTTTTTGTTTGTAATAGAACGAGACATCTCATAAGCTAACTCTAACATCTTTGGATATTCATCAGAAACAAAAGTAACTCCTTGCTCTGAAAGACCATCTTTGAAAGCTGTTACTTCTCCCCCAACATTTTCCTCTGCTATTGTTGGAACCATAAGGTACCCAACCTCATACACACTTGTACGAGCTTCTTTTTCATTTTCCATTATATATACGCAAAATGCGTGATTAATTACTAATTTAATGTCATATTGCTATGGACCTTTTGTGTACCGACTTCAGGGTCGGGACAAACAATATGTAGAGATACAATAACAAATATAAGGCTAAATGTCCATAGCTCTCTTCCTGACGTCTGTAGGTGTCCAACCCCTACAGAATTAAGGATATTAAAAATAAAAACCCTTATAATATAAGGGTTTTTATTTTGTAGGGGTTGGACCGCTACAGAATTAGATTCCAAAAACTCTATTTATGTTATTTAAAATAATATTATTAGTTTCTTCTATAGATAAACCCTTTAATAAAGCTATTTTCTTTATAACTTCAGAAACCATATAAGGTTCACATCTTTTACCTCGATAAGGAATAGGTGCAGCAAAAGGAGAATCAGTTTCTGCCATAATTGACTCTAACGGTATTTCTCTTATAACTTCATCATAATCTTTTGCAAAAGTAATGGGTCCATCAAAAGATATAGTGAATCCTAAATCAACTACCCTTTTGGCTATATCTAAGTCTCCAGCAAAGAAATGAAAGTTAGCATTAATATTTTTATTATCTTTTTTAATTGATTCTAAAATATCTAAAGCATCTTTATATGCATCCATAGTACCAGTACTTGCTCTTGCATGTATCATTAAAGGTTTATTCACTTCAAGTGCAAGTTTAATATGTAGATTAAAAATTTCTTTTTGTTTTATTTTAAAATCCTCATCATTATTTCTAAAATAATCAAGACCACATTCACCAATCGCTAAAACTTTTTTATTTTGAGCAAGAGTAAGCATTTTTTCATAATCAAATTCTTCAATTAAAACATCACTAGGATGAAGTCCAACAGAAGCAAATAAATTATAATTTTTATCTGCTAATTCTACAGCGAGAATAGATGAGCCAATATCAGTACCAACAGTAATAGTCCAGATATTATTATCTTTTAATTTTTGTATAACTTCTTCTCTGTCAGAATCAAATTGATCTAAATTTAAATGAGAATGTATATCAATATATTTTGGATTCATATTATTCTTTTCTTAAAAACAAGGGAGTTGCTGGCTTTTCTCTATCTTTCAAAAGTTTAATTATTTTATGAGAAGTCATAGGTAAAATAGGAGCAAGGGTTACAACAATACGAGCCAATACTTGAGCTGCGTATAAAAGATCCATCTTAGCTTGTTCTTGGTCTATTTTAATCTTTTTAAATGGTTCAGTAGTTTGGATAAATTGATCAAGATTTGTAATCTCATTCCAAATAACATCAGCAACTTTATTTAATTCAAAATTTGTATAGCCATTGTCTATATCACTACTTACAATAGGCTCAAATGAAATACCATTTATATCAATATCATAAGTTACAAGCATATTCATAAGTCTTGATGTTAAGTTACCTATTCCATTTGCTAAGTTTGCATTGTATGCAGATTTAAATCTTTCCATAGTAAATGGACTATCTTCAAAAGAAGACAATTCCCTTATTAAGAAATATCGAAGTGCATCTGTACCGTATTCTTTTACAATATCGTATGGATTAAAGGCATTTCCAAGAGACTTAGACATCTTTATACCTCCTTCACCAGTAATAAAACCATTTACTATAATCTGAGAAGAACAAGGTAGACCACAAGCCATAAGCATTGATTGCCACATAGCTGACTGCTGGCGTAGGTTATCCTTACCGCAATATTGTGTTGGTGTTCCATTTACCCAATATTTTTCAAATAAATCTGCATCCTTATCTTTTGTAATATTAGGCCATCCTAATGTTGATATATAGTTTACAAGAGCATCAAACCAAACATACATAACTTGTTCTTCATCTCCTGGAACAGGAATACCCCAAGGCATTTTTGATACTAATCTAGAAATAGAGAAATCTTCAAGACCTCTTTCCACAAAAGTTTTTATTTCATTTAAACGAAAATCAGGTAAAACAAAATTAGGATTATTTTTATATAAATCTAAAAGTTGTTTTTCAAAAGCACTAAATTTAAAGAAGTAATTTTCTTCATCAATGAGTTCAATGGGGCATCCTGGATGTAGTGGACACTCCCCTTTTTCTGTTAACTCAGAATCTGTTTTATTTAATTCACAACCTACACAGTATTTAGCTTGATATGTTTTTTTATAAATATATCCATTGTCTTTACAACGAGTCCAGAATTCTTGAACAGCAACAATATGATTTGAATCTGTTGTTCGAATAAAATGAACATCATCTGAAATATCTAGTAGATCTTTTAATCCACGAAATTTTATAGCATATTCATCTAAATAATCTTGAATATCTTTTCCTTCTTTTAATGCTCCTTCCCATAGCTTCTTACCATGTTCATCTGTACCAGTATTAAAAAATATATCATACCCTTCTTGTTTTTTGTATCGAGATACTACATCAGCACGGATAATTTCCATAGCAAAACCAATATGAGGATCAGCGTTAACGTATGGTAGTGTTGTAGTTATATAAAATGATTTTGACATATTTAATTAATTATTACGAGATAAAATTTTCTTTTCTTCAATATCATTTAAGAATTCCAATAAACAAACAGCAGCTGGAATAGCTAGTATTACTCCAAAGAATCCTGCAAGTTCATACCCAATAACAAGAGATAAAATAACAACAAGTGGAGAAATACCTATTACTTTCTTAACAATCAATGGATATATTAAATAATTCTCAAACTGATGAAGAATAAAGTATAAACCAAAAGAAAGTACTGCTAATGTAACACCACCATCTAAATATCCAAATAATGTTACAGGAACCATAGCTAAGAATATTCCCATAGGAACGATTTCACATAATCCAGTTAAAATAGCAAGAACAAGTGAATACTTAACACCTAAAATAGTAAGACCTAAATAAGACAATACTCCAATAATAATACCCAAGAGTAGCTGTCCCTGTACCCATAGACCTATTTTATGTTCTGTACGCTGCCACAAATCAATAATATATTCTTCTGTATCTGAAGGTGTAATGATTCTTAGAAAATTTTCAATACCCTTTTCTGTGACTGAAAGATAAAAAGAAATAATTACAATTAAACCAAGATTTATAACTCCACCAAAAGCTCCACCAAATATATCCATAAAACCTCCAGACATACTAGAGATTAAAGTTTGTGTATTTTTAATAACATCACTCAACGAAGCATTGTGAGAAATACTTGTAACTACATCTTTTGCACCTGAAATTGTATCAGGCTGAAATGTATTTAAAATACTACTATTAGGAATGTATTGGGAAAGTGATGATACTAATACAGACATTTCACTTATGAAAACAGGCATAAATACAGACAAAATTCCTACGATTAATCCTACTGTAATTATATAAATCAAAAATACAGCAAGTGAACGATTCTTTATAAAAGGTTTAATCTTTTTAACAGCTGATCCTACAAAAGAAGCAATAACTATAGCAATAAATATAATAAGCAGAACATTAGTAAGCTTAGTAATAGCCAAAAGAAGAACTCCAAATAAGGTTATTTTTATTAGAGTATTTGTAGAAATGCTTATATTTGTATTTTTTATTTTATCTTCCATATACTACATATAATAACATAGTATTTATAAAAATTAGAATTTCAAAATATTCTCAAATTTCTTACTTTCCTTGTATGGGCCAATAATAGCAAGATTAAGATTCTTGTCTTTAAAGATAATTTTTGCCATTTTTTGTATATCTTCTACTGTAACTTTTTTAATTTCTTTTATCTTTTCATCTAGAGTTTTTATCTCTTTTTTTAGAAGTTCTTGTCCACCATAGAAATTTGCAATATCATCAGTTGCTTCCAATGAAAGCTTTGTATTCCCTATCAATAATGATTTAACTTTATCTAGTTCTTTAGTACTAACTTTTTCAGTAATAAGTAAATTACATTCTTTTATTATTTCCTTAAGAACTTCTTCAGTTCTTAAATTATTTACACCTGCAGATATCTGGAAAGCTCCATGATCCAAAGATGCATCATTGTAAGCACGAACATAATAAGCAACACCCATATCTTCACGAAGTTTTGTAAAAAGTCTTGAACTCATTCCAGCTCCCAGTACACCAGAAAGAAGAGATAAGATAGTATTTCTTTTATCAAACAAAGAAAAAGTTCTGACACCAAGAACAAAGTGTGTTTGATCTGTTTCTTTATATTTCAATAAAACTTTTGGAGTAGATTGAATATCTTTGGTCTTTTTCTTTAATCCACTTTTTGTTGTAGGAACATCTTTAAAATATTTATTTACTTCTTTGTAAACTTCATCATTTGTAACATTTCCTACTACAACAATAAGACTATTTGATGATACATAATGACTATTTTTATAATTTACAAAATTATCTCTAATCATATTAGTAACATTTTCTTTTGTACCTGCAATATTCCAACCAGATGGCTGATCTCCATAGAGAACTTCTTGAAACATATCTTGAACATGACGCTGAGGCATATCCTCATACATATTTATTTCTTCTATTATTACGCCTTTTTCTTTTTCCATCTCTACCTCAGGAAATGTTGAGTTTAGGTAAATATCAGAAACAATATCAAATATTTGTTTAAAATTCTTTGCATCACCCTTTGCGTAATACCCAGTCATTTCGTGATCAGTAAAAGCATTATATTGGCATCCTAGGGCATCAAGTTCATGAGATATAATCTTTGAACTTGGTCTCTTTAATGTCCCCTTAAAACACATATGCTCCAAAAAGTGAGAAATACCATTGATTTCTTTTGTTTCATAATCACTACCAGTACCAACAAGAACCAATACTGTAACAGTCGGATTATCTTTCATTGGAACGGTTACCACTCTTAATCCATTTTTATATATTTTCTTTTTAGCTTTTTGCATAAGGAAATTTTAGCATATTTTAAGAAGATTAAAAAATAAGCATTATTTTGCTTTATAGACACAAATGTGTTAGTTTTATATGAAATAAGATCTTTAAAACATAAATTTATGGATAAAAAAACAAGTAAATTGATTGAAACATTAAGTAGATTAACTCTATCAGAATCGCTTGAACTACTCGAAAAGGCAATAAA
>Ga0302292_1001564_pt1 | contig 14547 bp, 12 predicted proteins | sample III_Fen_N2_1_FD_194553 | JGI IMG/M metagenome (GOLD analysis project Ga0302292, IMG submission 194553) | Peat permafrost microbial communities from Stordalen Mire near Abisko, Sweden - III_Fen_N2_1 | ecosystem: Environmental > Terrestrial > Soil > Wetlands > Permafrost | place: Sweden: Abisko...
GAATTATAAAATATCTCTACTTCCTTTTTAGAATCGGATGGTAAATAACTTGAACCATATTTGGTCTGGTATGAAGCAATACTGGCCATAATCTGACGGGGACTGATTCCACCTTTGCCATTCATAGATTCCTTCAGAAGCTCAAAACCCTTGTTAACAAACAATGTTTCCTCTGTTGACAAACCAGTAGGACTATTTCCGGGGAATGCCCATTTGATATCCTTTGTCACACCAGGGAAAAGTGCAAACATATCGCCATTAACCACCATATAGCAAACATTCACCCGCTCGTCTAAATTAATCAGTTCTTTTTCGAACACATTTCGTTGTGCAGGCATTTTAGCGAAAGCAGCATTAACTTGTACAAGCAGTTTATAGGCTCCTTTCTCATCAAAAAATGTTGTAAGAGGAATCCGGCTTTCGGTTACTCCAAGCAGTCCTTTTAACTTGTCATTTGTCACATAGACCAGCGAAACATTTCTCCAGAATTCAGGATACAAATACAAACCTAGCATGACCTCTTCGGGTGATCGACCGTCGAAATCAGATTTGTGGCTAACCTTCCGAAGTATTTCTGACGACAATGTCGAAACCGGCTCAATACGGCCATCCTCCCCTTGAATCCACAGTCTGGAAAAATCGTTTAAAATGGCCTGATCAATTCTTGGAATGGGCGTCAATTCTACATTATCAGCAGAAACAGAACCAACTTTCAGGAAAAATAATAGCGCCACTAAGCCAACTGGTTTTGAATATTGCTTCAAGCGAACAACCAACGAATGAAAACGCGAAGTCTTACTAAACAAGGCCAAAACAAAACCAAAAGCAAGCAACAAATACCCGATATAGGTAACGTTAGTACCGAGCTCATCAGCGTTCACCGAAAGTACCGTTCCTCCCTCATCCTGATCATAAGAAGACTGAAAGAATTTATAGCCGCGGTAATTCAAGGTATTATTCATAAAAACCCTGACTTTTCGATTAACACTTCGTTCCTTATCAATTAAAACCAACTCACTGGCATACGATGAAGGACTCATCGATCCAGGATATTTTTCCATTTGAAAGTCTGTTAATTGCAATGCGAATGGCAAATAAATCGGATCGGCTCCATAAGTAATTTCAAGAGTTGAATTCCCAACATTCACCATAAAAGGTTCTCCCCTCATGCCGTGCTTTCCCATTACATTCACAAGCTGTTTACTGCCGCCATCAGTAACTTCAAGAGTTACAGCATCAATACCTTCATTTCCTGAAGGATCCTTTTCAATCACCGAAATGGCGTGAGTATAAAAATTCTTTACTAAAAGCATATAGCTGTCAATCGCATACAATTGCATTGTTTCAACCGGAATTGTATCGTTTGCTTTAACCGTCTGAGTTTCGCCTCCAGTCATCGAACGAATTTCAATTGTCCGGTCAGAAGCCATAAATAGTTTTCCATTGCGATCAATAAACTGAAAATTTACCCCTGGCTGTTCAAAACCAAGCTGGATATTCCCAAGATTAAGGACGTTTCCTTTTGAGAAAACGTAATTCTCGCGCCCTTGTCCCTGAGAAATAACAAAATCAATCATTTCTTTACCTGATGGATCTTCCTTAACGGTCTGAATCGCATTTTTTATAAACCCAACTGATTTTATTCTGACTTTACGACCTTCCACCGTAATTTTTTCATCAAACCCGTTTGGAGTGATTTCCGAAAAAAGCACAGGATTACTTACGGTTTGATTTCCAGCTTTTACGGTCAGATTGTCCTCCGAAGAAAGTATAAAATCAGAAGACTGACCTTCACGGATATGCATCACTCCCTCGAAGCTGATATAACGTGTAATACCTGCACCAATCAGAATAATAATAAACGAAATATGGAAAATACCGACAGCAATGCGTTGACGGGTATACATTTTATGCCTGATAAAATTAACAACCAGGTTAATTGCCAACAACAACAAAACCAAACTAAACCAGAGTGATTTATATATTAATCCTTGCGCGGCCTCAGTTCCGTAACTATTTTCTACGAAAGTGGCAATAGCCATCGAGAAAGCCATAACAAGTAAAAGAGCACCCATAAAAGTGAATGAGAAAAGGAAATTCAGTATCTTATTCATAATCCGACATGTTTAATTTAAAATCAGTCTAAATAGTAACGGTGAATTTAAAGATTTCGATATATAAAGAGACAAAAAAGTCCGAATAAATTCGGACGATATAGTATAACAGATACCAACGACTTTGGTTTCTTAAGATTTGCTTAAAAGGAAATTTGTTCTATTTGAACCGTAAAGTACCCCATTGTCCCATTTGATCGACAATCCAGCCAATTCGTTCCTGAACGTAAGGCCCGGGCTGATTAGCGCTGTATTCCCGGGGATTGGGAAGAATGGCAGCAAGGGCTGCAGCCTGTGTCCGGGATAAATTTTTAGCAGAGGTATGCCAGTAAAATTCAGCTGCTGCCTCAGCACCGTAAATTCCATTTCCCATTTCGATGCTGTTGAGGTAAACTTCCATGATTCGCTCTTTGCTCCAAACGAATTCGATCAAGACGGTAAAATAAACCTCAAACCCTTTCCTAATCCAGCTTCTGCCAGGCCACAGAAAGACATTCTTTGCTGTTTGCTGGGAGATTGTGCTAGCTCCCCGAACTCGCTTTGCACCTTTTTTGACAGCATCAACAGAGCGTTGAATAGCTTCCATGTCGAATCCTGAATGATTCATGAAATTTTGATCTTCGCTGCAAACAACCGCCAAAGGGAGGTTTTTAGAGATTTCATCAATTGAAACCCAATCGTGCTTTAACCGAATCTGATCGGATGAAAACATTTGTTCTCCACAACGAATCAACATCAACGGTGTGACCGGCACAGGAACAAACCGAAAAACAACAACCGAAAAGATAGATAGTCCGACAAACCAAAGGGCAGCTTTCCACAGAAACCGATAGATTGTTTTACCTAGTGAGTTTTTCATTCTTTCTGGATGAGAATTGACGAAACAAAAGTACACAAAAGGCGCTAAATTGAAGCAAAAAGGTCTGTCAGGATTATCTGACAGACCTCATATTTTAGAAACATTAAACGATTTTATTTCACAAACGATTTTGCTTTTTCAACTGCAGCCGAAAGTCCTGAAAGGTCTTTCCCACCGGCAGTTGCATAAAACGCCTGGCCACCACCTCCGCCCTGCATTTCTTTGGCAGCTTCGCGAACAACAACACCAGCGTTCAAGCCTTTTTCGACCACCAGATTCTCAGCAATCATCACCGAAATTGATGGTTTTCCACCAATGGCAGAACCAAGAACCAGAAACAGGTTATCGATTTCACCCTTCAACTGGAATGCCAAATCTTTCACGGCCTGCGCCGAATCGAGTTGAATCACTTCAGCAATCACATTCACGCCATTTATCGACTGTACTTTTTTCTTCAGTTCGTCTTTAATTCCGGAAGCAGCTTTGCGCTCAAATTCTTCAATTTGTTTCTGCAAACGGCTGTTTTGGGCAACCAAATCTTCAACCGATTTTTTCAGATTCTGAGTATTGTTAAGAACTGCTTTTACTTCAGACAGTTCGTCCATGTGTTTCTTCACAAACTCTTCGGCACGATCGGCTGTAATCGCCTCAATACGGCGAACACCGGCAGAAATAGCGCTTTCAGAAGTAATAATAAACGAACCAATTTGTCCGGTAGAAGGAACGTGCGTACCACCACACAGCTCAACCGATTCGCCAAATTTGATTACGCGAACAAAGTCGCCATATTTTTCACCGAAAAGCGCAATGGCTCCCAGTTTTTTAGCTTCATCAAAAGCAACAGCCCGATTTTCTTCCAGAGAAATATTTTTGCGAACCAATTCGTTTACGCGAGTCTGAATTTTTTCCAATTCATCTTTAGTCACCTTCTGGAAATGCGCAAAGTCAAAACGTAAATATTCACTGTTTACCAACGATCCTTTTTGCTCCACATGAGTTCCCAGCACTTCGCGCAATGCCTGATCGAGTAAATGTGTAGCGGAGTGATTATTCATGGTTAAGGTTCGCTTTTTCCCTTCAACAACGGCTTTAAACGCAACAGCCGGATTTGCCGGAAGTTTCTGTGCAATGTGAACCGTCAAGTTATTTTCTTTCTGGGTATCGAGAATTAGCGTTTTTTGTCCGTCAGATTCGATGTATCCGCTATCGCCAACCTGACCACCCGATTCGCCATAGAAAGGCGTTTTGTCAAAGACCAGATGATAAAATTCTTTATTTTTTTGAGTCACTTTGCGGTAACGCGAAATATGCACTTCCGCTTCAAGATGATCGTAACCTACAAATTCAACCTGTTCAATTTTCTTCAGTTCAACCCAGTCGTCAGTTTCCTGAGCCGCTGCGTTGCGCGAACGTTCTTTTTGTTTTTCCATTTCGGCATTGAACCCGGCTTCATCAACAGTCAAGCCTTTTTCGCGCAGAATCAGGCTAGTTAAATCGAATGGGAAACCGAAAGTATCGTATAGTGTGAAAGCATTGTCACCACTGATTTCTGTTTTTCCGACAGTTTTGGCTTTGGCGACCAACTCATCGAGCAAACGAATTCCTGTTTCCAGCGTTCTCAGGAACGATTCTTCCTCTTCACGGATCACATTTTCGATCAAACCCTGCTGTGAGACCAGTTCAGGGAAAGCATCACCCATGTTTTCTTTAAGAACCTCAACCAATTTCCAGATGAAAGGCTCACGGAAATCAAGGAATGTATATCCGTAACGCACAGCACGGCGCAAAATCCGGCGAATTACATAACCGGCTTTGTTGTTTGATGGCAACTGTCCGTCGGCAATCGAGAATGAAATAGCACGTAAATGATCGGCAATAACGCGCATGGCAATATCCGCCTTTTGGTCATCACCATATTTTTTGTTGCTGAGTTCGGCAATTTTCAAAATGGTATTCTGGAAAACATCCGTGTCGTAATTCGATTTTTTGCCCTGAAGAACCATACACAGACGTTCGAATCCCATTCCAGTATCCACGTGTTTATCCGGAAGTTCTTCGAGTTTACCATCGGCTTTGCGGTTAAACTGAATGAAAACGAGGTTCCAGATTTCAATCACCAACGGATTGTCTTTATTTACCAATTCGCTTCCCGGAATTTTGGCGCGTTCAGCATCGTCGCGTAAATCGACATGAATTTCGGAACAGGGACCGCAAGGACCGGAATCGCCCATTTCCCAGAAATTGTCTTTTTTGCTTCCGTTGATGATTTGATTGGCTGGAAGAAATTTTCGCCATAAATTAAAAGCTTCGTCGTCGCGTTCCAGCTTGTCGTCAGCACTACCTTCAAAAACCGAAGCATACATACGATCTGCAGGTATCTTCAGTTCATCGTGAAGCAACTCCCATGCCCAATTAATGGCATCTTCCTTGAAATAATCGCCAAATGACCAGTTGCCTAACATTTCGAACATGGTATGGTGATATGTATCGTGTCCAACTTCCTCCAGATCGTTGTGTTTCCCTGAAACCCTCAAACACTTCTGTGTATCGGCAATCCGGAGGTATTTAGCAGGCTGATTACCCAAAAAAATATCCTTAAACTGGTTCATACCAGCGTTGGTAAACATCAAAGTCGGGTCGTTTTTCACAACCATTGGTGCCGAAGAAACAATCTGGTGTCCTTTCCCGGCGAAAAAATCGATAAACGCTTTTCTGATTTCCTTCGAATTCATAACCTTCATTATCTTTTTATTTCTATTAATTCAGAATAAAAAACCCTTGTTTACAAAATTTAAATTCCACAAAAAGCATTCAATTTTTTCGAATAAAACAGAAATATAAATGCTCTAATTAACCTGCTACAAACAAATGGGTTGCAACTTAAAAATTGTTAAAAATCCCCAATAGTCTGAAAACCATGGATGAAATCAACTGAAATCATTAGCTTTGTTGGCTTTACGAACAGGATTTTTCGGAATCGTGCAAAGTTAGATTAAATACTTAAATTTGACACAAACCGAAAAATAAATTCAATTAACTCGGATCCATGGCGAAAGTCAAATACAGATTTAACGCTCATACACTTAGCTACGACAAAATTGTAATTAGCTTCAAAACCCGATTAAAGCGTTTTTTAGCTTTATCTTCAACGACCCTGTTAACGTCGATCCTTATTGCTATCGGTATCTTGCAATTCTACGAATCGCCACGCATGCGAAGTCTGCATAAGGAGAACGAGAGGCTTTTGACTCAGTACGAATTGATGTACAAAGACCTTTCGACAATTGAAAATGTTCTTGACGAAATTGAACAGCGAGATAACAACTTATACCGGGTCATTTTTGAAAGCGACCCAATTCCATCGACTATACGGAAAGCCGGGTTTGGGGGTGTTAACAGATACTCAAAGCTCGAATCGTTTGACAACTCTGAATTGGTCATAAAGACAGCTGAAAAGATTGATGTTCTTTCTAAACAGGCCTACATTCAAGCCAAATCGTATGATGAAGTTATGAAAATGGCCATGAACAAAGAAGAGCTGAAGACCAGCCTGCCTGCCATCATGCCAATTTCAAATAAATCGTTAAAAAGTACCGCATCAGGCTGGGGATACCGCATTCACCCCATTTATAAAATCAAACAATTCCATTATGGAATGGACTTCACTGCCAGTATCGGAACAAAAATTTATGCTACCGGCGAAGGTGTAGTTAAAGATGTGCAATCCATAGGTGGAGGATTCGGGAAATTTGTTATCATTGACCATGGATTTGGCTACGAAACTTTATATGGTCATATGAGTGCCTTTAATGTACAAAAAGGAGATAAAGTTAAACGTGGAAGCGTTATCGGATTCGTTGGAAATACAGGTACATCTACCGGACCCCATGTACATTATGAAGTGCATAAAAACGGTCAGCCCGTGAATCCTCAATACTATTATTTCAAAGACTTAAATGCTCAGGAATACGAAAAGATGGTAAAAATTTCATCTAATATTGGTCAAACATTCGATTAAAAATTAGCACCATGCCATACAAGAAACCCAAAATAGAAAAAGTCTTTTATTCCATCGGCGAAGTAGCTGAAATGTTTGGAGTGAACGCATCCAACATACGTTTTTGGGAGAATGAATTTGATATTCTGAAACCGCATAAAAATGCGAAAGGCAACCGTATGTTCACAAAGGAGGATATCGAAAACATGAAAATCATATACCATCTTCTGAAAGAAAGAGGAATGACAATCAAAGGTGCTCAGAAGAAGTTGAAAGACAACAAAGAAGATACGATTCAGAATTTTGAAGTGGTTAGCCGGCTTATGGAAATCAGGAAAATGCTGGTTGACATCAAAGAGGAGTTATGAGTTATAAATTATGAATTATTAGACTAACCGATGCTCTTAAAAGAGATTACCCAACACATTGAATCTATTGCGCCATTGGCCTTTCAGGAATCATATGATAATGCCGGTTTGATTATCGGCCATCCGAACGATGAGATTTCAGGAATCCTGATTACGCTCGACGTTATAGAAGAAATTCTGGACGAAGCAATCCGTAAAAATCTTAACCTGATTATTGCCCACCACCCAATCATCTTTTCAGGAATAAAAAAACTGAACGGAAAAAATTACATCGAACGCTGCATTGCCAAAGCCATCAAAAATGACATTGCAATTTATGCGGCCCATACCAATCTTGACAGTGTGTTTGGAGGTGTGAATAGTAAAATATGTGAAAAACTTGAGTTGCAGAATTGCAGGATACTGGCTCCAACGCCAAGTTTTCTGAAAAAACTGGTCACTTTTGTTCCAGTTGCCGACGCTGCAAAAGTTAGAAATGCAATTTTGGAAGCTGGCGCTGGAAACATTGGAAACTACGATTCGTGCAGCTTTAACCAAAATGGAAATGGAACTTTCCGGGGAAATGATCAAACCAATCCATACGTTGGAGAAAAGAATCAGCTTCATACTGAAGAAGAAACCCGCATTGAGACCATCTTCCCCAAACACATACAATCGAAGGTTATTCAGGCACTTTTACAGGCACATCCTTACGAAGAAGTTGCCTATGATATTTATCCATTGGACAACGAATATACACAGGCAGGAATTGGAATGATCGGAGAACTTCAGGAACCGATTGATGAACTGGACTTTCTGCAAAAAGTCAAAGATGCTTTTAAATGCAAGGTCGTTAAACACACCCAGCTTCTAGGAAAGCCAATTCGCCGGGTAGCTGTTTGCGGTGGTTCGGGAAGTACATATTTAAACATGGCAATGGCTCAGAAAGCCGATATTTTTATCTCCGGAGATTTTAAATATCACCAGTTTTTTGATGCCGAAAACCAAATCATCGTTGCCGATATTGGGCATTATGAAAGTGAACAATTCACTAAAGAAGTTTTTTATGAATTACTTACAAAAAAATTCCCTAAATTTGCAGTCCATTTATCGGATTTCAATACAAACCCGGTAATTTACCTTATTTGATATAAGTTAAACAACTATAAGTATATGAATACACAGTACGTTAGAGACGAAAATAAAAGTGTGCCAATCAGTTCAAAGCTTAGAGCGCTTTACGAACTGCAAAACGTTGTTTCTGAAATGGATAAATTCAAAACACTTCGTGGAGAATTACCTCTTGAAGTTCAGGATTTGGAAGATGAGATTACTGGTTTAAAAACCCGTGTAACCAATTTCGAAGACGATATCAAAGATTTGGAAACAGCCATCACTAATAAAAAGGCCGCAATTAAAGAATCAGAAGGACTGATTATAAAATACACAGACCAGCAAAATAACGTTCGTAATAACCGCGAATTCGATTCGCTAAGTAAAGAAATTGAGTTCCAGAAACTCGAAATGGAATTGTCGGAAAAGCGAATCCGTGAATTTACCTCAGAACTTTCAAGCAAAAAAGAAGCGATTTTAACTTCTGCCAATCTTTTAAAAGAACGTTTGGAAGATTTGGATCGCAAACAACGTGAGCTGGAAGAAATCACTGCTGAAACCCAGATCGAAGAAGAAAGACTGAAATCTAAAGCTGACAAAATCGAAGGAAATATTGAAGTTCGTTTAGTGACTGCTTTCAAACGCATTCGCAAAAATGCCCGTAATGGTCTTGCAGTTGTAACTGTACAGCGTGATGCATGCGGTGGTTGCTTCAATAAAATTCCGCCACAACGTCAAATGGATATCGCTTCGCGCAAAAAGGTTATCGTTTGCGAATATTGCGGTCGTATCCTTGTTGACAAAGACATTTTGGATCAGATTGAAACTGTCGATTAATCATCAAAACACGATAACAAAAAACCTTCAGGAATAATCCTGAAGGTTTTTTTATGCCGTAATATATCTTTTCTTATTTCATGTCCGTCAGACTTCGGCGTGAGCTCAGTCGAACGCTGAAGCAGATGGCAAAGGATAATTCGCTCTGAGTTAGGTAACCGGTAGCTGAGATTTCGGCGTGAGCTCAGTCGAACGTTTATCGAAGCTACCAACTTCCGCCGGCACCACCACCGCCAGACATTCCGCCGCCAAAGCCGCCGAAACCTCCGCCACCGCCTCCGCCAGAGAAACCGCCAAACGAACCACCGCCTCTGTTGCCTCCACCAAGAAGACCCAAAGCTAACCAAAATGGCAAACTGCCTCTGCTGCTATAACCGCCGCCACGTCCTCCTTTGAAAAGCGAAACCAGTACAATAATGATCAGAACAACAAGAATAAATCCTCCGCCTCCATCTTTTTCTGATTTTTTACCAGAAGTTTTTTTCTGATAATCAGCTGCGGTATATTCTTGGGCTGCAAGTTCCTTAATGACCTTACTTCCTGCATACAATCCACCATAAATATCACCATTCTTAAATCGAGGGATCATTTCATAGTCAACAACATTGCGATTGATAATAGCATCAGGTAAAATTCCTTCCAAACCATAACCTGTAACTACAAAAACTTCGCCTTTCGCATTTGTCGTTTTGGGTTTAAATACGATCAAAATTCCATTGTTTTTTTCAGCCTGACCAATTTTCCATTTATTAAAAACTTGTGTTGAAAAATCATTAATTTCATATCCATTTAAACTTGGTATTGTAAGTATCGCGATTTGCGTAGAAGTCTGATCGTTAAACTGAACAAGTTCCGACTCCAACTGCTGTTCTTCCTGATCGGATAAAACATTGGCCATGTCGTTGACCAATTTAGGCGGATTGGGACGTTCCGGAATATCTTGTGCAAAAATAGAAACGGAAAAAACCGAGAGAAATAATATCAGTAGTATCTTCTTCATTTTATAAGTTTTTATCGAAGGATATTTCATCCGACAATTCATTTACATCATCACTCTGGTAAGGAAAGTTGGCTTTCAACTGCTCTCCGGCCATCAGGATTCCTTTCGACAAACCATCGGCAAATTTTCCTTCTTTAAAGAATTCCAGCATCGTTTCCTTTGTTTCATTCCAGAAATCAGCATCAACCAACTGATTGATGCCCGAATCTCCAATTATGGCAAATTTTCGGTCAGAAACAGCCAAATAGAACAAAACTCCATTTCGCTTATCGGTTTCATTCATTTTTAGTTTTTCGAACACATAAGCTGCACGATCAAGTACATCAATTTTGCATTTGCCTTCTACGTGCAGCCTGATTTCGCCCGAAGTATTTAGTTCTGCCTGAGCAATTGCATCGGTTATTTGTTTCTTCTCTTCTTTACTGAAAAAATTTTCGACTGACATTTTCGTGGAATTAGTGGTAAATAAACACTAAAGAATGCCATTGGCAGCTAGATACTAGCAGCCAATAGCCAGTTCTTGTTTTTAGAATTTAACCTGAGGTGCTTTTTCAGCGCCCTTTTCAGCTTCGAAATAAGCTTTCTTTTCGAACCCGAACATTCCGGCGAAAATATTTTTAGGGAATGTACGAATAAATGTATTGTAGGTTTGTGCCGTTTGATTGAACTTCTGACGTTCAACAGTTATCCGGTTTTCAGTTCCTTCCAGTTGAGCCTGCAGATCAAGGAATCCCTGATTGGCTTTCAGTTCAGGATATTTTTCTACCACAACCATCAACTTGCTTAATGCCGAAGATAATCCGGACTGAGCATTTTGGAAATTTTGCAACGATTGAGCATCCAATTTATCTGGATTAATATTTACAGCCGTTGCTTTTGCACGGGCTTCAATCACCTGAGTCAAGGTTTCTTTTTCAAAATCGGCATAGCCTTTTACAGTATTAACCAGATTCGGAATCAGGTCGGACCGACGCTGATAAACGTTTTCAACCTGCGACCACTGAGCGGTTACGCCTTCCTGCATGGTTACCATGTTGTTGTATGAACCTTTTATTGACGAGTACACCAATAAAAGCAAAACGGCAACTACGGCCAGAACAATCCATGTTTTTTTCATCTTATTTTCCTTTAATGTTTAATTCAAATTTATAAAACCGTTACAATATATGATAAAAGTAAGTTTGACAAATGTTGCAAAACTCCTGACTTGATACACTGAATTATCGGGGAATGTCGCAATTTTGCCGTTATACCTGCTACTTCAAAAGGTGAACCACAATTCAACAATTATGAATACCACCGAATTCAGATCAGCCATTCAGGAAGGAATTCCAGTACAACTACCGGACCAGAAAATATACAACAGTGCTGTGAACCACGCCCCGAAACGTAAAGATATACTTTCCATAGCCGAAAAACGACTGGCAGTCCAAAATGCGCTGAGGTATTTTGCGCCTGAGCATCATGCCCTATTGGCACCGGAGTTTCTGGAGGGACTGCGACAATTTGGCCGAATTTACATGCATCGACTTCGGCCAGCGTATGAAATGAAGGCCCGTCCTCTGGAAGATTACCCGCACCAATCGGTTCAGGCAGCCTCCATCATGATGATGATTCAAAACAATCTGGATGTTGCCCTGGCACAACATCCGCACGAATTAATTACTTACGGCGGGAATGGAGCTGTCTTTCAGAATTGGGCACAATACCTGCTTTGCATGAAATATCTATCGGAAATGACTGACAACCAAACGCTGGTAATGTATTCCGGTCATCCGATGGGACTGTTTCCGTCGCACAAAGATGCACCGCGCGTGGTGGTAACCAACGGCATGGTGATACCGAATTACTCCGGAAGGGATGATTACGAACTAATGAATGCCCTCGGCGTTTCGCAATACGGACAGATGACCGCTGGTTCATTTATGTACATCGGGCCACAAGGAATAGTACACGGTACTACAATCACTTTGATGAATGCTGCCCGAATGAACGGAAATGGCGAAATTGCAGGAAAGATATTTGTTTCATCCGGGTTGGGCGGAATGTCAGGAGCTCAGTCAAAAGCCACAGTTATTGCAGGCATGGTGGCTGTTATTGCTGAAATCAATCCAAAAGTGGTCAACATCAGGCACGAGCAGGGTTGGGTGGATGAAGTTTATGAAGATTTGGACAAATTGATCATCCGGATGCAGGAAGCCCGCCGTAATAAAGAAGCCGTTTCGCTGGCTTATCAGGGAAATGTAGTCGATTTATGGGAAAAACTTGCCAATGAAAACATATCAGTTGATTTAGGTTCGGACCAGACTTCGCTGCACAATCCATTTGCCGGAGGATATTATCCTGCCAGATTAACGCTGGAAGAATCGAACCAATTGATGGCTGAAAATCCTGAACTGTTTCAAGAAAAAGTATACGAAAGCCTCCGCAGGCAAGTGAATGCCATCAATAGACTCTCCGGAAACGGAATGTATTTCTGGGATTACGGCAATGCTTTTCTGCTGGAAGCCAAACGAGCAAATGCAGAAGTAACTAATCCGGATGGCAGCTTCACCTATCCGTCGTATGTTCAGGACATCATGGGACCACTCTTTTTTGATTACGGATTCGGACCATTCCGTTGGGTCTGCTGCTCGTGTAATCCGGATGATCTTCAGAAAACTGACGAGATTGCACTTCAGGTTTTAACTGAAATAGCCAAAGATGCGCCTTCTGAAATAATAAATCAGCTCAACGATAACATTCATTGGATTGCTGAGGCTGGAAAAAACAAGCTGGTAGTTGGCTCGCAGGCCCGAATTTTATATGCCGATTGCGAAGGACGAATGAAAATTGCAGAAGCTTTCAACAATGCCGTTCGTGATGGTATGATCAATGCACCAATTGTTCTGGGACGCGATCACCACGATGTATCAGGAACAGACTCACCTTTCCGCGAAACTTCAAACATATACGACGGATCTTCTTTTACAGCCGACATGGCCATTCAGAATGTAATTGGTGATTCGTTCCGTGGCGCTACCTGGGTTTCAATTCACAACGGTGGTGGCGTGGGCTGGGGCGAAGTGATCAACGGTGGTTTTGGAATGACTTTGGATGGTTCTGAAGATGCCGACCGGCGATTAAAACAAATGCTCCACTGGGATGTAAACAATGGAATTGCACGCCGTAGCTGGGCCCGAAACGAACCGGCCATGTTTGCCATTAAACGAGCGATGCAGGAAAATCCAAATCTGAAAATCACTTTGCCAAATCTGACGGATGAAAAAATGATGGATGGGTTATTTGAGAAATATGAGTGATCAGTGGTCATTCTCAGTTTTGAATTGGTCATTGATGGTCATTTGCTTTGCGTCATTTGTTGTAAAAACCGCACAATCAATGACAACAAATGACTATGAATGACAATCTTATTCTTCAAACATAAGCGAATAGGGCCTTTGGATTTCAGACCTCAGTTCGTCCACTCCAAATGCTCTGCTTTTACGGATCGTTTCGCGACCTGCAAAGAAAACTACAACAGTTGGAGCAGTAAAAACCCGGTTCCGGGCTGCTAATTCCGGAAGTTTATCGGATTCGATAAATACCATTTTCATTTTTGGGAATGAATCTGAAACCATCTCAATCACCTTAGGCTTTAATACATGACAAACGGAACAGGTTTCGGTAGAAAAATAGGCTAACACTGCATCGTGCTCAGCCAGAATCAGGTTAAACTGTAAAATTGAATAGATGGGTTTCATTAGTTGTATTGGCCGGTTGCCAACAAAACCAATGTACAGGCAATCTCCGGATAAATACCGGCCGATTCAAGTTTTGTGATAAATTCGGGATTTTCGGTTCCGGGATTGAAAATAACACGTTTTGGCTTTAAACCCAGAACGTAGTTATAATATTCGGGTTGGTTATGTGGTCCGACATACAAAGTAACCGTGTCCACATTTTCAAACGCTGTCTTTTCGGAATTGAAAGATACTCTGGCAACTTCACCTGCGCGCAACCCAATGGCAACAACCTCGTGATTGTGCGAAACCAACGACTTAATGGCTTTATTTGAATATCGATCGGGATTTTCACTTGCACCTATAACCAATGTTTTTTTCACAACCATTTCTTTAGTTTTTGTTTTGCTTCTTCAACTGTGTTTACTTGGCCTTCCAAGGAGTCATCCAATCCCTTAAGAACACTATCGACAAAAGTAGAAACTAATAGCACCACTGCATGAACTGAAATCCCTTCTTCCCTACCCTCAAACCCCAACTCTTCGGTGGTAGTTGCTT
>Ga0302292_1001568_pt1 | contig 14537 bp, 19 predicted proteins | sample III_Fen_N2_1_FD_194553 | JGI IMG/M metagenome (GOLD analysis project Ga0302292, IMG submission 194553) | Peat permafrost microbial communities from Stordalen Mire near Abisko, Sweden - III_Fen_N2_1 | ecosystem: Environmental > Terrestrial > Soil > Wetlands > Permafrost | place: Sweden: Abisko...
TTTAGAATGACATAATTTTTAAATGGAACTTTAAATATCCCAGCTACTATTAGAACTATAAAAGCGAAACCTAGTCCCATAGTAAGTTTAGAAATAATTAAAATTTTCTGATGATATTTTATAAAACGATTCTCTATTTTAGTTAAAGTTTCTGGAGTGAGTCCCATGTAGTGTCCATATTTTAATATTGTAGAACGAGTCCCATATCTTCCTAGACAATACCATCCTATGTCTGCTATAAAGTCTCCAAATACTAAAGCAAGATACATAGGGAAAAAGTTAAATTGACCTAGCTTGTATAGGAACCCACTAGCCATCATTACGACAGGTCCTTCAATAATGGTTCCCATAAAAATCAAAACGTATTTTGAAGATTCTAGCCAGATTAAAATATTGTGTAAAATAGACTCCATATAGACGATTAGCTAATTATATCATAACTTATGATATAATTAATACATTAATAATTATATTTATTTTATGCCATTTACATTTAAAATAAGACAGAAGATTAAAGAAGCGTGGGTTTTATATAAAGAGCATTTTGGTTCAATAATTTTATTACTTTTAGTAACAGGAATTTTACAAATAATTAGCCAGAAATTTTCTAAAAATATTTTGGTTGGTTTATTATTGATACTTATTAGTACTTTAATCTCATACATATGGATTAAATCCATTTTTAATTTATTGGACGGGAAAGGTTTCAATCCTTTTTTACAAGAATCATTACCAACTCTCTCTCAATATTGGGATCTTATTAAAACTAGTATTTTAATTCTTCTTTGTGTTATTCCAGGAATTATTTTACTTATTGTGCCTGGTCTTTATATTTCAGGACGTTTATTCCCCGCAAAATATATTTCAATTGAAAAACATCAAGGAGCAAGGAAAAACATTAAAGAAGCTTGGGAGTTGACGAGAGGGAATGCCTGGAGGCTTTTATGGAAAAGTTTATTGATAGGATTGTTTATCCTTTTAGGATTTATAGCTCTTGTTGTAGGTTCTGTCATTACTTACCCTATTGGTATAATGCTTAGTGTAATGATGTATCGTGAATTAGTTAAATTTAAGTCAGTCGGAGTAAAAATGGAAGCTGTGGAAATACCAGCAGCTCCAGCTGTAGAAGTTAAATAAATACAAATAATAAAACCGACCATATGGTCGGTTTTATTATTTTAGATAAGTTTTATTTTTGTTTTTTCATCCAACTTAATTTACCTTCTTTATCGGGTTTTAGAAGTTCCTCATTTTCTGTCTGGAATTTAGCTAATGTTTCAGGGTCTTTTGATAAAAGTGAAATTAATTTATCAAATTCAACTGATGTTATTGTAGCATCTGCATTAAAGTCACCTGTCTTTGAGTATTCAGGTTTTTTCATTCTTGTTATTAAAGTTTCTATTTCAGTATTTTCTTCTGGAGTCCAAACACTTGGTTTTATATTTTCCATAATATTTTTTTAATTAATTAATTAATAATTTATAAACTTAAATTAAGCTTTTGCAAGGGTTACTTTTTTCTTGTCTTTATTATTGGTAAGATTGTTAAAATCGTAAATAAATTTAATAGCCATAGGAGCTATTGCAAATAGACAGATAATATTTTCCACTTGTTTTGTGGGAGTACTCATATCCAATAAGTCACCTCCTGGCTTCCACTGAGTGGCATATCCTAAACCTCCTATTATAGCAGCTTCTCCTATAACCTGTGCTATATTCCAATATTTTTTTAACATCGGAGTTAATTTTTGTATTAAACTAGGATTCTTTTCAAGAATTGCTTCTATCTTTTCTTTACTCATACTTGCAAGTGATTCTGCTGTTGCCATACCATCTTGAGAAACGTCTGGATATAGACCTCCTTTTTCTACTTTTAAAGCAACTTCAGGGTTTGGACTGATATCCGTATTTTGACTTATTAGTTCTGGAGCACCATTCATGTTTGCCATATATTTTTTTAATTGATTATTTATAATTATTCTTCGCCCAAAGTATCTTTGATATCTTGTAGAAGTTTAGTAAACTCTTTTGTAAAAGTCAGTATTTCTTCTTCAGTTGCAGTTTTATTCTTTATTTTCTCTGCAATTTCTAACATTGTTTTTTCATCCATATTTTTAAATAATTTTATCTTTTTAAAGCGACCTTAGTATTATATCTTGTATTATAACCTATTTTCCCTCTAAAAAACATAAACTCTTAATCTATTTAATATTATACACTATGAATTTAAATAAGTCAAGAGGTTAAGGTTCCTTACTAACAGGGGAGTGAGGGAAAGTTCTTAATGCAATAAATTTCCTTTCTTTTACGTATTAAGGGTATAATACAAGACATGATAGACAGCAATTCTTATGAAGACAAAACAGATGTAGAACTAGTAGGATTATCTTTAGCAAATCCTGATTATTTTTTAGGTTTGATTAAAAGATATGAAGAGAAGCTTTTAAGATATGTTATAAGAATTTCAAAATTTAATAGAGAAGATGCCGAAGATGTCTTACAAGAAGTTTTTATCAAAACATATTATAATTTAAATGGTTTTGACAAAGAACTTCAATTTTCTTCTTGGATATATCGAATAGCACACAATGAGACAGTAAGTGCTATCAGGAAAAAAGTAATTCGCCCAAGTATATCACTTGAAGTAGAAGATTTAGTAAAGTTTGGTGATTCTTTTGATATGACAAAAGATATAGATAAGACTTTAGACAGAGAGATTATAGATAAAGCTTTATCCAAACTAGATGAAAAATATCGTGAAGTTTTAGTCCTTCGGTTTTTAGATGAGAAAGATTATATTGAGATAGCCGATATTTTAAAAAAGCCTGTGAGTACTGTGGGGAATTTAATATTAAGAGGAAAGAAGCTCTTTAAAGAAGAGTATGAGAAGATTAATAATGTAATTTAATTATGGAAAATAAAAATATAAGTCAAATAGCATTAGAAAGAATTAAAGAGGAGGGTATCAAGCCACTTTCCCGTAAAATTTTTAGTATCAAGAGAGTTCTCTTTTGGGTAGCTGTGGTAGTTTCACTTATCGTAGGAGCTTTTACTTTTGCTCTCGTTCTTTCAGGATTTTTCCATAATGATTGGTATTTATATAATAAATATGGTTTTAATTTTATATTGAAAACTTTGCCATATTTTTGGCTTATTTCATTGGGAGTGTTTACTGTATTAGGGGAATATTATTATAGAAAGACTTTATTGGGACATAGACGTTCTTTTATATTTATAATGGCAGTTTATATGGTTTCTACAACTATTTTTGGCTCTATCCTTTATTCATTTGGAACAGATGAATATGTGGAGAATTATGTTACAGAGAATGTTCCAGAATATAGTAATTTTATTTTTAATAAATACGAGACTTGGTCTCATCCAGAAGATGGTCTCTTATCAGGAACTATAACCAAAGTGGGTAGTGATGTTATAGAAATTATAGATTTCAATGGTTTAACATGGGTTGTAAATACAAAAGATTCTTCTATAGTAGAAAATACTCTTATAAAAGTAGGAGAGAATGTTAAAATCATTGGGGATAGTGTTTCTCCTAATATCTTTAATGCAGACGAGATAAGGTCTTGGATGGGAATGAGATAAAAGAAAGAATTCTCACGTATTAAAAGTATAAGTGATGATGAATCATTTATATTTATAAAATTTAAATTCAAGTTGTTTTAGAATACATAATAAAACAATTATTAAAAAAATGAAAAACAGAAATACTTTGATCATGAGTGGTTTATTGGCTTTAACATTAGGTTTGGGAGTATCTGGCACAGCTTTTGCTTCTCAAGACTTTTCAAAAAAGAGTCCGGGATATAGTCAAATTTTTGATTCTCAAATGACAGATGTGATGACGAGGGTTGATTATGAAGGATGGAGACAATTAGTATTAAATAAAACAGGCAAAGTCGATCCACTTATTACAAAAGATAATTTTCCCAAATTTGCAGAAGCTTGGAGGCTTGCTAAAGAAGGAAAAATAAAAGAGGCGAATACTATTAGGAAAGAATTAGGAAATTAAAATTAGGTGTTTAGTTTAAAATAAAGCCTATAAAAAGGCTTTATTTTAAACTAAACTAAAGTTGTGCAGTGGTGGTATAATAATAAGTATTAATAATTAAACTAAAAATAAAAATGAAAAATATAATAGAAGCTTTAAACTGGAGATATGCTACTAAGAAATTTGATACAAATAAAAAGATAGATGAAGCTTTATTTGAAAATTTTTTGGAAGCATTACGTTTATCACCATCATCTTATGGATTACAACCATGGAAATTTATTGTTGTAAATAATAAAGAAATGAGATTGAAAATTCAGAGTGTGGCTTACGACCAACCACAGATTACCGAAGCATCTCATTTAATTGTTTTTGCTAACAAAAAGAATATTGATGATAAATTGGTAGATCAATATTTAGAATTTGTTTCAAAAGAAAACAATGTAGAAATAGCTAAACTACAAGGATTAGGAGGAATGATTAAAGGAAGTTTTGCTGGTAAATCAAATGAAGAATTAAGGAGTTGGGCAGCTCATCAAGTATATTTGGCAGTTGGAGTTTTATTGACGAGTTGTGCTATATCAGGAATAGATGCTTGTCCTATGGAAGGATTTGACTCTTCAAAACTTGATGAAGTATTAGGACTTGGAGCTTTAGGTCTTGAATCAAAAGTTATTGTCACTCTTGGATATAGAGATGAAAAGGATGATTCTTTATTGCGTAAAAAAGTTCGATTCCCTAAAGAAGATGTTTTTATAGAAATTAATTAATTAATTTTAAAAAATAAAAAATGAATCTCAACATTAAAACAATTAAAAATGATGAAGAGATTGTAGAATTTGTAGCTGGTTCTATAAATAGACAACTAGAGAAAGGTAAGAAGGTTCTTTGGTTTATTTCTGGTGGTTCTTCTATCCCAGCTGAAGTTCTTATTGCTAAAAAAATTAATGAAAAATATTCTAGTAATTTGGTTGTGACTTTGACAGATGAAAGATATGGATTATTGGGTCACCTTGATTCAAATTGGCAGAAGCTTAAAACTTCAGGTTTTAAGATACGAGAAGCCAAATTAATTCCTATACTTGTTGGGAAAGATTCTAAAACTACACTAGAAAAATTTAAAGAAATTTTAAAAAAAGAATTAGATAAGGCAGAATATAAGATTGGATTATTTGGTCTTGGTATAGATGGGCATACTGCTGGGATTTTACCTCATAGTGAAGCTTTAAAAACAGATGAACAAGTTTGTATTTATGATACAGAGTTATACAATAGAATTACAATTACTGAAAAGGTAATTGTAATGTTAGATGAAGTCGTTGTCTATGCTGTAGATAAAAAGAAGAAGGTGATGATAGAGAATTTAGAAAAAGATTTATCAAAAGATGATATGCCCGCACAAATTTTAAAAAAGGTCCCATTATTAACAATCTTTACGGATTATAATGTGTATGAAAAAAAATAAACCCACAATTCTTGTGATAATAGGTATCTCTGGAGATTTGTCTAAGAGAAAGCTTTTGCCGGCGATAGGCGAGATAGCGAAAACAGGTATGATACCTGAGCAATTTAAAATTATTGGAGTTACTAGACAACCTGATATAAATCTAGAACATTTATTGAAACATACAACAAACAAAGATTATATTTTAAATAATACAGAATTATTTAAAATGGATTTAAGTGATGTTAATGATTATGAAAAATTAAAAGAACATTTAAAAGAAATAGAGAAAGAATTAGGAGTATCTTCTCAATACCTTTTTTATCTTTCTGTTCCTCCATCAACATCAAAAGCTATTATTGAACTCATAGGGAAGTCTGGTTTAGCAGATATGGAAGGGACTAAACTTTTACTTGAAAAACCTTTTGGAACTGATTTAGATAGTGCGAAAGATTTAGTCACGCATATAGATAAATATTTTAAAAAAGAGCAGATTTATCGTATAGATCATTATTTAGCAAAAGAGACAGCTCAAAATATTATAGTTTTTCGTGAGGGGAATTCTCTTTTTAAAAGAACTTGGAATAAAGATTTTATAGATAAGATAGAGATTATAGTAAGTGAAGAACTAGGTATTGAAGGAAGAGCAAATTTTTACGAGCAGACTGGAGCATTAAGAGATTTAATCCAAAGTCATTTATTGCAACTTCTTGCTTTGACTCTTATGGATTTACCAGAAGAGGAGCATTTAGAAGAAGTTCCAAATTTAAGATATAAAGCATTAAGACAATTAAAATTAAAAGAAAACGATGGAGAATTTTTAAATGCTAAACGTGGGCAATATAAAGATTATCGTGAAGAAGTCGGTAACCCAGACAGTATGGTGGAAACTTTTGCTTCAATAGAATTAGAATCAGTTGATCCAAAATGGCAAGGAGTGAAAATTAATTTGACGACAGGTAAAGCTCTCAAAGATAAATTTACAGTAATTAAAATTTTCTATAAAAAAGAAAATGACCATGAGTCCAATGTTTTACTTCTGCGTCTTCAACCAGATGAGGGAATTTCTTTTTCTGTTTGGGCAAAACGTCCAGGATATGAACATCAGATAAGTCGTCATGCTTTAGACTTTTCTTTTAAGGATCATTATACTGCACTTCCTGAGGCTTATGAACAAGTTCTTTTTAATGCCATGAATGGAGATCATAGTTTATTTTCTTCAAGTGAAGAAGTTATAGAGACTTGGCGAATACTAGATGGTTTACAGAAATTATGGAGGACATCTAGTTATGATTTAATTATTTATAAAAAGGGTAGTATAATAGAAGAGATTATTAATTAATAAGAATAGAAATTATATGAAAAAAGGATACAAAGATAATATAGAAAGTTTAACAATAGGGAATAATAGTTTTAGAAAAGTCCTATATACCGCAGAGCATTGTCAGCTTGTTTTGATGAGTCTGTTACCAAACGAAGATATAGGTATGGAAGTTCATCCAGACAATGATCAATTTTTCCGTTTTGAAGAGGGTGCTGGAAAAGTTATCATAAATGAGACAGAGTATGATGTAAAAGACGGAGATGCAGTTATTGTGCCATCGGGTTCCAATCATAATGTAATCGCTGGAGAGAAAGGTTTAAAAATGTATACCATATATAGTCCTGCACACCATCAAGACGGTATAGAACGTGCGACAAAAGCTATTGCTATGGCAACCGAAGAAGAATTTGAAGGTGTAACAACAGAATAAAATGATTTCGTTTATATATCGTAAAATTTTAAAGCCTATATTGTTTAAATTTCCTGCGGATGATGTTCACCACTTTTTTCTTGAAGCAGGGAGATTTTTGAGTGAAAATAAAAAAAATTTAAAAATTTTAAATTTTTTCTTCTCTTATAAAAATTCAATTTTAAAACAAGAAGTTTTAGGGATAAGGTTTGATAACCCTCTCGGGCTTGCTGCAGGTTTTGATTATGATGCTGATTTGATTGGTATTTTGTCTTCTCTTAGTTTTGGTTATCATACTGTAGGGACAGTTACCAATTTACCTTATGCTGGGAATAAGGCTCCTATGCTTGGACGACTTCCAAAATCAAAATCTTTACTTGTAAATAAAGGCTTTAAGAATAGTGGAGTAGATAGTGTCCTAAATAAAATTTCTAAAAAGAAAAGTGATATACCTCTAGGTATTAGTATTGGTTCTACCAATATGCCTTACAAGAATATTGAGAGTATGATCGAAGATGTCTCTCAATCTTTTGAGAAAGTTATAAAAGAAGATAGTTTTGATTATTATGAATTGAATATTTCTTGTCCAAATCTTACTAATGTAGAGAATTTGAAAGATAAGTTTGACGAGCCTCTTGGTTTTGGGATGTTACTCAACAAGCTTTCATATTTAAATATAAATAAGCCATTGTTTATAAAAATGTATAATGAGCAAAACGTAGAAGAGACTTTGAAGCTTACGGATGTAGCTTCTAGCTATAAATGGGTCTCTGGTTTTATTTTTGCAAATTTAGTGAAAGATAGAGAAAATATTTCTTTTGATAAAGAAGAGATAAAGAATGCAGGTAAGGGCAACTTCAGTGGTAAACCAACAGAAGAGAATTCAAATAATTTAATAAGTGAAGTTTATAAAAAATATAAAGATAGATTTATAATAATCGGTTGTGGTGGAATTTTCACTGGGGCTGATGCTTATGAGAAAATTAAAAGGGGAGCTACACTTGTGCAGTTGATTACAGGAATGATATATGAGGGCCCTGGTGTGATAAGCGAGATAAATAAAGATTTAGCTAAACTTCTAAAAAAAGATGGGTATAAAAATGTTAACGAAGCGGTGGGTAAATATCATAAATAGACAAAAGAAAAAGCGTGTAACCAAATAATGATTACTCGCTTTTCTGTATTTTGTATCCTATCTAATCTATATAGGATAAGCGATCTGAACGGGGATCGAACCCGCGAAAACACAGTTTTTCACGCTGCTGCTCTAACCAACCGAGCTCCCAGATCGTATCAAATTTATGTTGATACTAAACGATTTTATATTTTTTGTCAAATTTTGGGATTTACAGTTTATATTGGTATAATAATTAAATTATGAAGAGCAATAAAAAAAATGTTTTATATACAGGTAAGGGTGATAAGGGAACAACGACACTTTTTCATTGTGATCAGGGGAGGATTTCAAAAAGTGCCAATATTATAGAAGTTTTAGGATCATTAGATGAGCTTAATGCGTATTTGGGCATAGTGAAAGTCTATGCAACTAAAGAACAAATAAAAATAATATTAAAATCAAAAAAGGGAATTTTATTTAGTAATATTTTAAGCGATGTTCAGCAAACTCTTTTCATTATTCAAGCAGAAATTGCTGGTTCTAATATGACTGTCAAAAAGTCTAATTTAAATAATATAGAAAGTATTATAAGTTATATAAGTGAACTTTTACCACCCATTACTTCTTTCACTATTTCAGGGGGGAGTGTTCTAAGTGCTGAACTTGATTTTAGTAGAACTTTAGCTCGCCGAGCTGAAAGGCGAATTGTAGCTATGTTAGATGATGGAGGGTCTAAGATAGGGCCAATTACGATTTCATATATGAACCGTTTATCTTCTTTATTTTTTGCAATGTCTCGTTACACAAACTATTTTTTGTCTATCAATGAAGAACATCCCAAATACAATAAAAAGTAGTATAGTATATTAATGCAGAGTGAAGATGATAATCTAATAAAAAGATATCTTGAAGGAGACCAGAGTAGTTTAAAGATGCTTATAGATAAGTATGCTTCTTCTGTTTACAACTTTACTTCACGATTTGTCGGGCCTTTATACAGAGATGATATAGTCCAAGAAGTTTTTATAAAAGTCTGGAAAAATTTAAAAAATTTCAATAAAGATAAATCACAATTTAAAACTTGGCTTTTTACGATTGCTCGTAATACTATTACAGATTATTTACGTAAAAAGAAATCAATTCCATTTTCATCTCTAGAAGATGGTGAGTGGACAGAAGAGGATATAGAAGATGAATCTATCTTACCAGATGAAGTTTTAAATAAATTACAAAATAAAGAGACTCTTTTAAAAATTATTGATGAGCTTAATGATAATTACAAATTAGTCCTCACCCTTTATTATCAAGAAGATATGACTTTTAAAGAAATAGGGGAAGTATTAGGTAAATCTTTAAATACTGTGAAAAGCTATCACCATCGTGCCCTTATTGTTTTGCACCAAAAGTTAGTTTAGGCTCGTATACACTAATGTATGAACGAAAATCTATCAAAATTGTTCAAGCAGGCTTATAATCACCCAGAAAGTCGACTTTCTGTGGATATTTGGCATGCAATACAAACAAAACAAGCAAGAAGTCTAAAGATACAATCTCTATTTTATGGTTTCGTTGGGGTTTTATCTTTAGGTGGTTTTGTTTTATTATCTTTTTATATAAAACAACAATTCAGTTCATCTGGATTTTTCCAATACGCTTCACTTATATTTTCTGATGGTAATTTGTTTGCTACTTATTGGAAAGAATATTTATTATCACTTGCTGATTCATTGCCAGTCGCAAGTTTGGGAGCATTATCATTTTTATTGTTCTCTATGTTTATATCTATCAAAAAAGTTGTTTATCAATACAAGAATCAATTATTAATAAATTAAAAATATATGAATATGCATCAAATAAAAAATAATATAAAAGAACTTGCAGGGTCCAAGAATTTTAAAAAAGTAATTTATGCTTTTGGAGCAATATTTATTCTTTTCTTTGTGTTTCAGATGGGAATGTTTGCAGGTTTTAAAAAAGCTTCTTTTAGTAATGATTGGGGTAACAATTATGAAAGGAATTTTGGCCCTATGCACAACAATCCTCTTTTATTTAAAGATAATTTAAGAGAAATGCCGAATGCTCATGGAGCCATAGGGAAAATTATTAAAGTAGAATATCCCAATATTGTGGTATTAGATAAAGATCAAACAGAAAAAGTTGTAATTATAAATGATGATACAAATATTCTAGAAAGAAAAGAAAAAGTTGCCAAAGAAAGTCTAGTTGTTGATAAATTTATTATTGTGATAGGTGATCCAAATGATCAAGGCCAGATAGAAGCAAAATTAATAAGAATTATTCCATCTCCTATTGATGTAATACAATCCAGTATGTCGGAATTTAATAATAACAATATATAATTATGAACAATTTAACACTCTTTTCAAAAGTAAAATCTTTTATCAGTAACCATAAAATTTGGAGTATCATAATAGTGTTAGCTATTGTAGGTTTATCTTTTTATTTCTTAAAAGGTAAAGCAAGTACAGAGACTAGGTATGTAACCAGTGAAGTTGCAAAAGGTAATGTTATAGTTTCTGTTTCAGGAAGTGGGCAAATAGCCGCCAAAGACACGATAGATCTTAAACCTAAAACTAGTGGCACAATAATTTATGTAGGAGCTAAAGCAGGTGATACTGTCAGTCGTGGCAAACTTCTTGTTAGTGTAGATTCTCGTGATGCCAAATTAGCACTTGAAAATGCTAAAATCACTTTAGCGAAGTTGGTAGATAATCCTGACGCTTTGACTTTATTACAGAAACAAAATGCATTAGATAAGTTGCATAGTGATGGCTGGAATAATACTTCTTCTTTTATTATTGATATGGGTAATGTTGTTTCTGGTTTAGAAGATTTATATAACAATTATTTAGGCTATAAGACTACTATGCTTCTTAGTAATTCAGGTAAAGATAAAATAACTTTATCAGAAAGTGCTTATTATGATGCTCAAAAGAGTTTTGATGCTATATCAGTATTGTATAAAAGTTTATCTATAAATAGTTCAAAAGCAGATATAGAAAATCTTATAGATAAAAGTTTAGAGACTTCAAAAATAATATCAAACGCTGTTAAACTTTCTCAAGCGAGTTTTGATTATGCGTCTACTTATTTAGATGATCAAAAAACTACAGATGCAATAACTGTTAAAAATAATTTAGCTTCATGGACTTCAAGTTCAAATAGTTATGTAAATAATATTAATTCTACTTTGAATAGCATTAAAGAAGATACTCAGGCATTAAGTGAATTTTTAGTGGGAGCAGATAAGCTTGATATACAATCAGCAGAATTAACAGTAGCAAACAAACAAGCAGCTTACGATGATTGTTTCTTCTATGCACCATTTGATGGAACAATATCTACATTTACAGCCCAAGAGGGAGATACAGCAAGTGGAAGTATTGGAACATTAATTACAAAACAAAAGATTGCTATGATAGCATTGAATGAAGTTGATATTGCTAAAATAAAATTAAATCAAAAAGTAACCTTAACATTTGATGCTATTAGTGATTTGACTATTACGGGGAAAGTCGCAGGGATTGATTCTGTCGGGACTGTAAGTTCAGGCGTCGTTACTTATAATGTAACTATTAGTCTTGATGTTGATGATACAAGGATTAAACCTGGAATGAGTATATCTGCAACAATAATTACAGATACAGCACAAGATGTTATAACTGTTCCAAGTAGTGCAATTAAAACTAAAAATGGATCAAATTATGTTTTGGTATTTGATAAACCATTGGCTCCGGTTGTTGTTGGAGTGCAAGGTTCTACTTCAAGTGTTTTGCCTACACAAGTTGTAGTTACAACTGGTTTAGCTGATGATTCAAATACAGAAATTATTTCAGGATTAAAAGAAGGCGATATTATTGTAACAAAAACGATAACATCTACTACTAAAACAACTACTACAGCTCCAAGTATTCTAGGAGCAGTAAGTGGTGGAGGAACAAGAGCAGGAGGAGGAAGTAATATAGGAGGTTCTGCTTTAAGAGCGGCAACAGGAAGATAATTTATGATTGAAATTAAAAATATTAAAAAAGTATATAGAACAGAAGGTGAACCTTTTGAAGCATTGAAAGGTGTTAGCTTTACTATAAATGATGGAGAATTTGTGGCGATTATGGGACCATCTGGTTCTGGTAAATCAACTTTGATGCATATTTTAGGAGCACTTGATACACCAACAGGAGGAACTTATTTTTTAGATGGAAAAGATGTTTCAACTCTGACAGATGATCAACTTGCAGATATTCGTAAAGAAAAAATTGGATTTGTTTTTCAAGCTTTCAATTTGCTTCCACGCACGACAGTTTTGCGTAATGTTATATTACCACTTATTTATGATGGAATAGGAGAGAAAGAAAGAGTCACACGTGCCAAAGAAGCACTTTTTGCTAGTGGTCTTGATGAATCACATTTTTCACATTTATCAAATCAGCTTTCTGGTGGACAGATACAACGTGTTGCGATTGCTCGAGCTCTTGTAAACAATCCTACTCTTATTTTAGCCGATGAACCGACAGGGAATCTTGATACAAAGACAGGAGAAATTGTTTTAGGAACTTTTCAAAAACTAAACAAAGAACAAGGACGAACTATTATTCTAATTACTCACGAACCAGATGTTGCCGAGCATGCCGATCGTATTATAACTATTCGTGATGGATTAATTACTAGTGACAATAATTTACACAATAAAAGAGTTATAAAAAATATATGAAAACAAAAGATATTTTAGAAGAAACATTTATGGCACTTTCAAGTAATAAAGTTCGTTCAGGATTAACGATGCTTGGTATTGTTATTGGTATTGCATCGGTTATTGCAATGACAGCCATAGGGACTGGAGCTCAAAATTCTATTTCTGCTTCAATACAATCTATTGGTGCCAATTTAATAATTGTATCTCCTGGAGCTCCAAGAGGTGTAGGACAACAAGTCAATCAAGGACGTGGTTCAGCTAAAACTCTTACTTTGGCAGATGTAGAATCTCTTAAAACTCTTAGTGGAGTTAAAGCTGTTACTGCTGAAGTTTCAGGCCGTTATCAAGTGACAGCAAAAGGAACTAATACGAATACTACTGTTGATGGGACAACATCAAATTATCTTTCGGTTCGTAATCTTGAAATAGATCAAGGAAGTTTTATTACAGATCAGGACAATCAAAGTGGAGCTAAGGTTGCAGTATTAGGTCCTACGACTGTTACGGATTTATTTGGTGATGGTGTTACAGATGTGATAGGTCAGATTATTAAAATTAAGGGAAATCAATTTAAAATAGTTGGGACAACTGTTGCAAAAGGTGGAACTGGTTTTCAAAATCCTGATGATATGATTTATATACCTCTTACAACCGCACAGCGTTATTTTTCAGGTAATGCTTATGTTTCTTCAATCAGTGTCTCAGCATTGAGTTCAGATGTAACAACACAAGTCCAGACAGATATTACGAGTACTCTTTTAAGTAATCATCATCTTTCTGATTCTACTTTAGCTGATTTTTCTACAATGAATCAAGCCGATATTATTGCGACAGCTTCATCTGTCACAGGGACATTTACAATGCTTCTTTCTGCCATTGCAGCTATTTCTCTTCTTGTTGGAGGTATTGGTATTATGAATATGATGTTAACATCCGTCACAGAAAGAACTCGTGAGATAGGATTAAGAAAAGCTATAGGAGCTAAAAGGAGAGATGTAAATATACAATTTTTAATGGAGGCTGTAATGCTTACATTTATAGGTGGAGTTATAGGTGTCCTGTTGGGGTGGGGAATATCTTTTGGTATTACTTTCTTGGGAATACTTCAAGCACAAGTATCAATATCTTCTGTTTTACTTGCTTTTGGCGTTTCTGCTTTTATAGGAATAGTTTTTGGTTATTATCCAGCACAACGTGCGTCTAAACTCAATCCGATCGAGGCGTTGAGATATGAGTAGAAATTATTAGTTAATATAAAATATTTATATTTATGAAAAATAAAAAAATAATTGTGAGTGTGGTAGTTTGTTTAGTTATCGCTCTATTAAGTTTTAGAGGAGGTATGATGTATGGAAATAAAAATACAACATCTATCAATGCTAATGGTCAGGGTTCATTTAATCAAGGTGGTTTTAATCAAAATGGTGTAGGTGGACGAACTGGTCAGGGTATGAGAGGTGGAGCGGGTGGTGGCATTGTGTCAGGAGAAATTCTTTCTAAAGATGATACGAGTATCACAGT
>Ga0302292_1001578_pt1 | contig 14491 bp, 8 predicted proteins | sample III_Fen_N2_1_FD_194553 | JGI IMG/M metagenome (GOLD analysis project Ga0302292, IMG submission 194553) | Peat permafrost microbial communities from Stordalen Mire near Abisko, Sweden - III_Fen_N2_1 | ecosystem: Environmental > Terrestrial > Soil > Wetlands > Permafrost | place: Sweden: Abisko...
TAGAATCCTTTGTTATTTTGTCGACTTCACAAGGGATCCAAGGATCGAAGATTATGAGACCTTTTTCTTAGTCTTCTGCCACACAAGCTAGCTGCTTCTCAATCATTCCCTTTTCTTCGTCTTGCTATTTAATTGAATTATTTTACTAGGAATTTTAAACTAAAAATTATTGATTTGATTATCTGAGATAACACCCTGATGTTTGGGGAGAGTGAATGATACTCTCAATAAAGAGGCAAAGAAGAGAGGGAGAATGGAAATTAGATTTAAATAGTTTACTTAGTTTCAAAGGAGATTGCTTTGTTAAAAGTGTATGTTGAGTTATTTGGGTTCAAAAAAGGGTAAAACTTAGAGAAGAAGAATTTAAAGAGGTTAATTATCTAGATAAAGAAAACTCAAAGAAGCATGCAAAACAGTAATCAAAGAATAAGAATGAAAAGAAAATAATATTGATTTTCAATGTACCTAAAATATCAAGAAATATTAAAAAAATGGATTAAAGGAATACAAGAATGATCCCTATTCAATTAAGATGAAATATAACTTTGAGTAAATCTATTAAATTTCAAATGCGCAATTGCCAATCCATCAATAAAGAATAGGAATTTAACACTTTTAATTATTGATACAGAAACCCTCTAAAAGTTCAGAAGATAAATTATGTTTTTCTAAGAAGACAGATATTCACATTAAAAACACTTAAAAGAAAAGTTACTAGCCGAAATAGTCTAAAGAAGGATGAAGAGAATAAGCACATCACATGCAGCATAAATAAAAAAATCATTAGAATCGAGATTCAAGGATGTTTAAGAGAGAGGTTTTCAACAAAAAGTCTTTTGCCACCTGAAATAAGGTATGATTATTATCTGGAAAGATATCCCGTTTATGAATAATTAAATACCAATAAAATTTGTAATCATAAACCTCTACAAGATAATTAATTAATAATCAATTATTCCTTCCTTTAAATAGCCTCATAACTAACAAACCACAAAACGAAACAACAATCAATTATTTTGTATTCTATTAATTTCTAAGATTAGCAATTTGGTTTGTTTGTCTACTGGGATACATCGTTTATTTAGATTTCCCCCTAATCTCTGAGAAAGCATGTTTCTTTGAGCATTTTGTTCTTTTTTAATGTCTTTGAAATTTGTATTTTTTTCATGAAAATATTAAACTAAAAAGAAAAGAATGAATTTGGATTGAAATTATTGTAAGGAGCATTCTAAAAATAAATAAGGCCATCAATGATAGGAAATCAATCTAATCAAATGAAGAGAAGTCTTTTTAATTATGATCACTGATTGTTTTTACTGGTGGTTTAGTTTTGTAAAATAATTGTAAAATATTACAAATTAATATTCTTTGTTTATTTCTTCTTCAGAAGTCTCCTTGTTTTGTTGTGAAAATGCTACAAAAATATCAGTCATCTGTAGAAATGTCATTCTATTTCAAAGCAGAGCGTTCTTAAGAAATAAATAAGCATTGATTCATCTCTCTCTGTTTCTTTCAGGTGGATTTTTAAAAATCTCTATTCGCACATTAATAATCGATAAGATCTGATTAGGATAATTTTGAATTCGTCAAACAGAATACATCATCAGTTTATTCTTTTTTATTTTTTGTTAATGTTGCTTTGTGCTTACGTGCATTCTATGTATTAGCTGTCATAAAGCACTAAAGCATAATTGACTACATTCAATTTTCTACTGTAAACTTAATTGAATAGATTGTCAAAAATTCAAAATATTCTAAAAAATAAACAACAATATCTAACAGGAACTGCTTCACTATGATGTAGGTTACTCTTGGATCTTTGGTAATGCAAAGAAGGAGTCATATCTCTCACTACATGCGTCATGTCTTTGGGATATTACATAATGACACAAAATAAGAATCAAATCTATCTGATTATTCTTATTTTTAAACACACATACAATCTCACTCACCAAGCTCTTATCTTCGTCTCTCTTAATCTATTCTATTTTCATGGAATGTAGAGCATTTTCTAGGGAAAAAATTGTTCTTCTTCTCCTCAGAGATTCTCATCTTTTTGCTTGATCATTGTGTATGAGGGTGTCATCACAAGTGGTGTTAATCAGAGTCAGAGATGTAATTGAATAATCAAAATCCGCCAAGGCGACAAATTATCTATTGATTTCTTAAGCTGCGTGGGCAAGAGAGGAATAAGATAGACATATAAATCATAACTTATCCTATCAAAATACCCAACAAGACCTAATATCATCTTGGATAATCATTTTCAAACAAATAATTCAAAAGAATTAAGAATATTCAGTCGATTCAGATAATTACATATTTTCCTTTTGCGATTATAAAAAAAAACAAGCAAGGATAACAAAAAGCAGATTACGAAATGGATCATAGTGAAAGCGAACTTGAGGCCATAGTCCTCACTGAAATCAAAGGGGCTTGTCTCTTTAGACTCCTCGATAACAACAAGTAATTGCTCTCCAAGAGCACTCTCAGAATATGCTCTTTAGCTGAGTAAAACGTTTATTATCTTAATCAAGATGATTTCTACTTCACCATTCAGAAACAAATCCCATTTGTGTCTGCTCCATTCAATACCTTCAGGACATACGTCTTCCCTCACATCGAGAGTGGCTACATTGCATTATTTCCTTGATTTTGATGAAGCTGTCATAAATCAGTTGGAAATCTTCCTAGCTAAAATTGGCACTTTCATCCCTAAGGAAGCATTGCCTTATCAAGACGAAGCCTTAAGAAACTCTATTTCAAGGACGATCCAATTCTTCATTACATCAAAAAGATGGTTTCTTGCTGAAAGAAGGATTCACTTAGATCGGTAAAGTCACTGCTTCTGGAGTCAACAAAGCTGGAGAATACATTGGATCAAAGATTGCCACCACAAACAAAGTCGAAGTGTCCACTGAAACCAAGGACAAATTCTCAAAAATCAAAGACACCACAAAGCCTACCCTGAAATTCACAGGGAAATTCTTCAGAGCTTTCTCTCACCTATGGTTGCTGCCACAGAGAAACTCGTTAACAATAAAAAAGATAATATCCACACACATGATGTCTATCACACATTATTTCTATTATTTTTTTATTAAAATGTCTTTTTCTTTCCTAGCCAAGAATGAGAAGATCGACCAAGGCGATAATGAAACCCTCAAGAAAATCAAGAAAGTTGGAACTGCAACACTCGATGCTACATCTGAAGCCTTTAGTGGACTCAGTACAGGTGCTAAGGAAATTGGAAAGACTCCATCGATAACACAAGGAATATAAAAGAGAAAAAATACGGTGATGATATTACCAATACCTTCGTTGGAAAACCAGAAGAACCAAGCTAATCTGCTGAAAACAAAACTAACCCTCTCGCTTGAACTTGAAGAGGCTGAAAATGAGAATTTACAAGATAATTCACACACGAATCCATTTTTCTGAATACATTTAAGATCAATTTGATTGTTCTCTTTCCTTGAGATCACTGTTCGAGAAGCAGAATCAACATAATTGCTGGGCACTAACTAGAATTCTTGGAGTATTGAGTGCGGACATATCAAAGGAGTGATTGGCTAAGTAAAGAATGATATATTCCGCATAGCGTATTGCAAGCTTTAGGAAGATTAATTTACCAATTTCATTGAGAATTTTTGTTGGTTTGCTTCGAATTGGCTGACAACAGACTGCAACTTACTGGTGTTGATGGCAGATTCTTAGCATTTCTTAACAATCACATCATTCAGTCCGCTTTCCTAGCTAGTTTCAAATGCTTACAAGACTGCCTCCCTCATCTCATTTGGGTCGCATAGAGACAAATAGAAATCAAGCACTTGTCTCCTTTATTTTTCAAGCTCTTCCACTGATTTTATCGAATCCTTGTGAAGTTTCCCCAGAATTTCATCAAAAGAGCGCTTCAAACAGCCTATTTACTACTCTATTAACTCGATCATCTTACCAGTTGAAAACTACTTGATGCTGTCAAGCCTCTCATAAATAGCACGATCATCTAGAGGAGGATAATTGCAGAGAATGTAATCTTCATTGCCATCAACTTAAAATAAGCTCTTGAGATCGAGTGCAGTAAATAAATGTATATCTCCCAAAAAGATGCATTAGAAGCAAGCCCTGTGGCTGTCAGCTCTATCAGCAATATGCAGAAATCGACTTTGATAGTGAGGATGCAAGGGACACCTGACTGAAAGGACATTTTCCAATGAAGCTATTTCCATTTTGTTGCCTGATTCTTTTTTTGCTTCGCTTTAGATTAGTTTAATCTTTTAAATAGATTTGATTTTATGTCAGTTTCTTTTAAAACAACAAGGACTGGGTAAAAATGACAAAATAAGCTATTAATAAACACTATCTTCATAGCATTTGAAGCAACAGTTAGTTATAATAGGATTGAATAAGACTTTGGAGCATTTACAGACAGTATTGAGAATTATGAAGATCTCATAAAATAATAGACTCTCTGTTAAGGAGATTAGATTAAAATTCGCATAATTGAATCTCATATGGATCTAGTTCATTAAAACTAACAATAATTGGAAAATTGAAAAGACTTCCTCATTTACTTAATGTTTAGAACTTATTTTGAAAAGATAAATAAACAAAGGAGAATGACTAAAAAGTGTTGTCCTTAAATCGAATCAAGAGATCCAAGAAAGGCATCCTTGAAATTTATGTTAATCCAATAAAAAGCAGATTATTCAGGAATATACAGGTATAAAAAAGGGAATGAATAGAGCTATTATTGAATGGGAATAGCTGGTCTAAGCTTTAGCAGACAAAGGGACTTCACCCATTACTTTTCTTCCTTTTAGTTGTTTCACATTAAATCATCAAAGCCTTTCGAAACAATCACTTCTGTCAGCGTTATGTGGTTGTTAACGTGGCCGATTTCTGCAAGAAGATAATATTTGCAGCATGCTTTAATATCTGTCTTGTTGGAGGGTTCCATGACGTTATTATAGTTGGGGAAATCGGCTATTTTGAGGGTTCGACTTGATATATGGACCCGCATTTCCATTTTCCAATGGTCGTTTGTAGCATTCAAGGCTGAGTTCAGTGCTGCACCTTTCACTACCTTATTGATTTCGCAGACTTGATCATGTTATCTGTATCTCAAGACATTGACAGATTATGTCTCTCTTTATCTATATGTTTCATTAATTAAACCAATGTTGAATTAAGGTACACCTCCTGCTGCTTCGCGATGAAAGGTAAAGCGAAAGGTGTAATAAGTGTTATTATTAAGTGCATCCTGAGAGAGCGCTGTACACACGGATCCATTTCCCTTAAGGCATTTCATATCAAGCTGATTGTCATGATTCCTTGAGATAAGTGTTCGAGAAGCAGAGCTAACGTGATTGCTTGCCACTAACCAAAAGTCTTGGAGAATAGAGTACGGATAGAATAATGGAGTAATTGATGAAGAAAAGAAAGAGATATTTTGCATGGCGTCTTGCAAGTTTTAGGAGGACTATTCTACCCATTCCGTTGAGAACTTTTGTTGGCTTGCTTCGAATTTCTAGATAATATCCTGCAACTGGTTCGTGTTGATGGCAGAGTCTTAACGCTTCTTCTGAATCACCTCACGCAGTCTGATTTCTTCATTGGTTTCTGATGCCCCCATGACCGCATCTTACAGTTAATTTCGCTCACATATAGACTCATAGTAATCGAGCACTTGTATCTTTTATTTTGCAAGCTCTACCACTGATTTTAGCGATTTCTTCTTAAGTTTCTCCAAGATTAAATCGAAAGTTTGTTTTAAGTCACTTATTTACTTCTCTATTCGCTTGGTCATCTGATCATCTGAGAACGACTGGATTCTTAAAAGCCGCTCGTGAATAGTAGAATCATCTAGTGGAGGATAGTTTGTAAGAATGCAATCGTTGTTGCTAGCAGCTTTAAATAGGGCCTTGAGTTCGAGTACAGAATTTTGTGGTATGTTGTCCAAAGAGAGACATTTGCAGCAAATTCTAAGGTCGGCAGGATTATCAGCAATAAGCAAAAGATCTCTTGATTCTTCAGGATGCAAGGGGCACTTAGCTGAAAGGAGCTTTTACAATGGATCTACTTAATCCATTTTGTTGATTCTTTCTTTGCTTGGTTTGGATTAGTTTTTGGTTTTTTAGCGGATTTGATTTTTTTGTCAGTATCGTTATTCTTTCAAATTTAGCAAGAATTTAATAAGTTTTTCAATGATTTGGCGATTGGTTGCTTTTGGGATGTCTCTAACTTTGGTAGAGATACTTGAGAAAATTAGAACTTAGCTTGAGGAAGAGGGGTGATGGGAAAAACAATTATTAAAAGAGGTATTCCAAAGGATAAATTTTGGGGTAAACTAAATCTACCCTGCGATTTTTATTATTATTATTATTATTATTATTATCTACATTCATCTAATGATTAACTCCTGCTTTTATTTTTATTCAAAATTCACTGAAAAAATCAGACCTATCTTCTTCTCTCCTTCTCCTTCTTTACTGAAACTAACTTAACTGTTATCTTTCCTTATGTATGGCTAGTGCTTCTTCGTCGAGATCATTCGGATCTTCAACAAGATGATTACGCTTCACAACAATACTGACTTTCTGCGGATTAATGTTAAGTTAGTTCCCATTCTGTAGCTGCTCGTTTCTCAAAAGCTACAATGCCTTATCCAAAGCAGCATTCGAGAAATTATTCAAACTCAATGTGTAGATGATACTCGTTGACTCATAGCTGCAATCTGGAGATTTATTCGCATGTGGGCTAGTGAAAATCCTATCATTCGATGGCAGATTACTCAACTCATCATTAGCTTTGAATAGACTTCCTGAAGGATCACTCAATTCTATGAGATTTCTTATTTTAAAATAATCCCTGCGTGTTTGAATAAACGCGACTCTGTTGAATTTATTGTAGCATTCTTCGAGATATTTCATGATGACTAGATCGTATTGCTTTTGCAGTCCAACACGAGTATTCGTGTTCTTTCTTCGTTTCTTGTAGTTACTCGCACTATTGTTGTGATCATCACTTGGAATCTTTATTGAATTATCGTTTTCTGCTTTGGAAGAATTGAATGTATTTTCATTGTTGATGAAGAACTCATTGAGTGAATCAATTATCACGACTCTGATGGATTTCTTCGTGTTGAAGATTTATTTCAGTGATCGGATATTCACAGCGAATTCCAACTACGAGCGAGACTGAATTACATGTAGCTTTTCTAAGCATTCTTCACTAAGGGAATCTGCTAGACCTTCTAAGGAGTCGAGTCGAGTGTTTCTTATGTGAAAACTGTCTGCGCAACTGCAGCTTTGGCGATGATTTTTTATTACTTATCTAAGAAAATTCTTCTCACAAAACAACAATAAACACAATGAAATAACTTTATTTGAGTAAAACGTAAGCCAATCAATCATTACGATTGATTCTCTTTGATTAAATTACCCTTTTCATTCAAAAAATATATCTCTTTTTTGTGTGTGCGCAGATTTCTCTCCTGAACAATTTCATGAAATCTTATTGATATTTATCATAGCATTTGCCAGCCTTTGAACTGTCAATTTCGACAATCTTCTACCCTTATCACTGTTCACTTTGAGCATCTCTTGTGTGTCTTCCTTCAGTCTAGCTAGCAGCAAGGGTACTGAAACTGCTGCGGAGTCTTCTTGGTTCTGCTGGTATTTGAAATTCAATTTAGCAGCATTATAGTTTTTCTTAGCCTGAACTAGAGAGACTATGTTCATAGTGATGATGTCATCCCGAGATTGAGCCATCGCTAGGAGATAATTCGACTCAAGGTTGTTGACATGCATAAGTAATTCCTTATCTGTCAGTATTACTGGAGCTTTACAGGTTCTGCTGAATTATTATTCGCCTAATGCTTATCATGCATAGGAATACTAACCTCTTATTTACAACGATAATAATGGCTTAGTACCTGGAAGAACATATTAATATTCTCTTCTTGATCGTGAGTAGCCCCAGCAATATTCAGTGCCATCTCAAACAATTTCTTGTAGATCTACGTTCCTTTAAAAGCAGCTACTCCAATGTACTGCAGCACAAACGATATCAGTGCATAATGAATTCGATCAACACTTATGATCTTATTCATATCTTCAGTGCCTTCTTCCTTTGGTTGATTCCCTTATTCATTGTTGTTATCCTCGTTATCATCTAGATAATTGAGAACGCTCTTCGCATTCCCCAGATCCTTCGAAGTTATCTGTGAATCCATTCCGTTATCTGTCAAAGCAGCAACGAAAGTATCCAATAATCCATCTACTGCTAGCTATTCCCCATCACAAGAAGGAGACTCGCATTCTTAAGCAGCTCTAAAGACTTTAATAATCGCTTGATTCAATATGTCTTGGGTTTTCATATTTCTTTTAGTTTATCCTTCAATTGAAGTCATTGCCATCTCAAGTGGTATCTTCAAAGCAGCTAATAATACAATCAGATTCTCTTGTGATAAGCACATCCAAATACTATTAAACAAGCCAACTGTTGAGGCATCCAACATCTTCTACATCTATACCTGCTTCAACACACAAATCAATCGAATTACCCCTCCTAAGCTAGTAATTCTAATATTTGATTCTCTCAGTTTCCTCGCTAGCCATTCATTCAAAGATCCCTTTAGACTACTCTCATTTATCTATTCCTTAATTTTGTTGTTGTTCCTCCAATTAACTGCTTCATTTAGTGTATCTACTTGCGCTTATGCTGTGACTGCATTATTATTCCCTATTGGCTATGAACAACCACTCTCTAGCAGCAACTCGCATTTGAGCAGCATAAAGACAATCTCCAATGTCGAATGGAATCTTGCATCCCTTCCGATTGCAGAGACCAATGAGAATAATATGAATCCAATGGATGTTATTGTTTCGGAGTATTTCTTATAAAATGGCACTCAAAATCAAGTATCTTACGTTTTTCATATTCAAACCGATCCTCTCAATCAGCACAAGTAATCCTCTACGCAAGGGATTATTACTGCAAAATTACTCGATTTCCTTATCAACTCGACTGCTAGTACTACTTTCTTCATAAGAGTTATGACTTTCTCTATTATTAATTATTATTATTATTCTTCTTCTTCTGCCTTGAATAACTGCTATCATTGTTGTCGTAAGCAGCATACACATCTTATAGTACATACCCTAGAGACATATTCTTCAACTGCAGATTGGTTCCGGAATAATCTTGAATAGTCTAGCATATCTTCTATTCAATAAACTACTAAACAAGCATTGGACACTCACTACAATCCAAGAGATCACTGCTGTCTTGTCCTATGAGTCTATCAAAATACTACCAAAAATGACCATTCTTTTCACGGAGTCTTCCTGGGTGTTATTATGAACTTAATCCTTCATCATCGATGATTGGTATTTCCTTGTGAATTCTAAGAAAAGCTATTTCCTTAGCAAATAATCGCTGCTAATCGATAAGTGCATTCTATGCACTGCTGGAATATTTGGAATAGAGCAATGCTGTCTTTGTGAGTGCATGCATCCTTGCGATTAACAAATCAAGTAGGAACTACCTGCGGTAAATCACTAGCAAATCATCACTGCTCTTCATCCTTGAACAGACTCTCTTAGCTATTTTCTCGATCTAAACTGACAGGAAAACAGTGTTTTGCATGGAGCTAATCAATATTTCAATGGTTTCCTTATCAGCCTGTGATATGCTTCTAATGGTAACTTTTTCTTCAGTCCCTCTATGCACAGCTGAACCTCTTCTGGAGAGTTTCAATGTTTTCTTAGCGAGCACATAGAATACCAAGGAATCAGCTTCTGGGAAGAAATTCCCAAGAGCTTTAGATAAAACGAAAACATTCGTATCTGTGAGAATGGAGGATAAGAGTACTTTATCCACATTGGCTATTCCTTGCATGACTAGGGTTTGATTTGGAGTTTCTTGGATTATTTAGTTGCTTGAGTATCCATCGAGTGTTTCAAATGCACTTGCAGAATGAGTCTATTTGGATGGGTGATGAACACTGCTGACTGACCTTTTTTTGAGTTCTTAAGATTGCTTTGGGTTAATATCCTAGCATTTAAAGATCTAAGAGAAATCTACATATCGATCGGAATCAAAGTACCTGCATTCAATGTCTGCTAGAGTGTTCAACAGCTGGTTGGCTCTAACTTGTACACAAACATTAAAGATGTCTTAAAATTCAGCTTTAACCAGCGCTTAAGAAACGAATGAAATTGTTCAGATTGCACTTTGATTTCTCGTAGATCTTCTTGAATATCTCCAGATATTATGAACTATTTGTGTTAGTCTATCCATCTGTCGATCTACTCAATACTACAACCTTCTTAAATAATCCAATAGCTTTAGCAGCATTGTTCAGCTTTAGATCGCACACAATAGAGCTAATCAGTAAGCCTCGTGCGTTGAAATCTTCGATCTTGAAGATATCAAGGTTTTTCTCAAATACCTCGATATTGCCTGTGTCTTAGATCATCTAGCTGATTCTGCTGTGCTTGTACGCTTTGTCCAGCAAGAACTTGTGTTCTTTCTCTATCAGAATAATAGAACAATAACTCAGTTTGATTTCGTTAATTAACATAGTACTTAATTAATAAATTGATATTTGCTTCTCTCTTTCTCTCTGTTTCTTTTTTTGTACCTTTTTCTATGAAGTTCTGAAAGTGATGGATATGCGGCAGGAGCAAGCATTCATCGTAGTAAATCGAAATGATTGTCCGGTTGAGATCAGTCTTGGGAAGCTGCTAGATGATTCCGAAGATTCCATCTGATTTAAGCTTCTGTTCGGTTAATTCCTCAATAAAGATCTTTTTTTTTGGGGAATCATTGACTCTGAATATCCCCACCTTCAGGAGCATATCCAAGAGTACATTAATTTCTAACTTCAAATGGATGTTATTTTTAGTTTATCCAGCGAGAGCAAATAAAAGGCTTCTGTGACGGGCTCCTGTGTTAATAGCTTACAGAAAAGGTTTAATTATTTCTTCCTTGCAGCTCTCTTCCCATCCTCTCTGAAATTATGCATTGTCACTTAGAGCTCTTCTTAGAGCTCAAATAATCGCTTTTTGACTTTCTTCTCGTTGGATGATAGCAGTTGCTTTGTTTCCGATGAAAGAATGTCAATGCTATTGATTCTTATGCAGTCTCCTTTAGATTACAACTAATCTTTAATAGCTTCTAGCAGCACTGATGAACCACCGCCAACTACTCCAGAAACAGCTTCCGTTATTAAACTGGAAAATCTAGAAGCTGTACCTTTCTTCTTCTCTTCCTTGCTGGGTTAAACATTGTCTTTGCTCTCCTTTATCTCACTAATAGAGCTGCTGCTTACATTAGAAGCAGCTCCAATCTTTGGAATACTACCAGTGTTGTTACTGGAAGGAATCAATGGCTATGTTGAATTATCATTATTTCAAGTTAGATCATTATTGCTGCAACTGTTAATCTTTCCTTTGCTGGATCTATTCTATTTCCACTATTATTCTGAATAACCTAGACTATCTTCATTAGCAACTCTTTGTCTTAGCATTCCAGCAGTGCTAGCTAAGTAAATCTCTTTTTTTCAGCAATCTTCAACTTAATCCTAGAATCCTTCCACAAGATAATATGATAAATCAGCTACTAATGGACTTCTTTGACTTTTTATTATCTCGATTATCTACATAATTTTGTCGACATTTCTAAGTTTCAGTCCATGTTCCTTTAAGAATACTAAAAACTTTTCTTCTTTAAATGGGACGTATTCCTTCTCTGGACTTTCGAATTTCGTGAAATGCTTATGCAAAGTCAATAAATCGATTTACTCGAGAATACCTGAATTGCTGCTAAATGCCTTCAGGATCTCGTTGAATAGCTCAATTTTGTCTTTTTTTCGGAGTTACTAAAGGGGTATTTCAATGTTCAGTGGTGGGGCTCTCAACTAAAGCGCGAGCTTGAAGAACGCTTTCTCTTATGTTCTCGTTGGGTTTTTCAGTTTCAGCAGCTTGAAATTCTCCTTGATGTAGTCTTTGATTTAGCTGATTTGATATTTCTTGAAGGTCCTCTTCTTCCTCTCCTTCCTCTTCTTCTGCCTTCCCCTCATCCTTCCCTGCTAAGAACGATTCTAATAATCCAATCTATTTATTGATTTGAAAGTTGAAAATAATCCTGCTCATTTTGAATACAGTTGAATCCTTTCCTTCTATCCTTGATCATTCAGCATATCGACGTATTTCTTTAAGTAATCGTGATGCTAGAACATCAGTTTCTCAGCGATGAACTTAAATAATCGATCAAATAACTTGCGCTTCTTGTTTTCAGGAACCTCCTTTTTGTTCAAAAATACATTCAAAAGGTTAGTTCAATTAGCCATAAACCCTACAATTCATAACAAGGATCCTCTTGTATCCTCTTGAATATCTCATGAAAGATTCTGGGTGTGCACTCTGGTTTAGCAATGAATCGGACTAAGATTCTCAAGAACTCATCTTCTTTCTTTTCGTATTTCTCGAATAACTGCATTGCTTCACTCGAGAGTATCAACGCAATGTTGCTCGTGTTCGAAGTGACTATCCTACTAACCTTCTCCAACCTCGATTTGTTCTTGAAATCACCATAATAATCAATGTCAATGTTATTTTCGTCGTATTGCAAAATTGAATAAAGCTACAAGGCAATCAGCTCTTTGCGTAAGTTCACTGAATCATTGAATCCTTTGCTGTCGAGAGCGACATGCAAGACCATAATAGCAAAATCAGCTTCTCCGTAGAGCTGCGTGAACTACTTTACGATGTTCAAATATGTCTACTCCGTTTGCAGACCGCCTCTAATCACTTTCTCAAGTGTTTGGACTTCAGAGAATATTAGCTTCTTCGCAAATTGTTTCTTGCTCGCTTAGATCTTCGTGATGATCTCTTGCAATACTTGATCTTACTCATAGTAATTCGAACAGTTTCTCGCATAATTGGAGCAGAAAAGAGCTGACAATTATTGATTCTACTAATAATAGACTTGATTATTCCAGAATTCCTCTTCCGATTCGTTCTATTCAATGCTATCGACATGAGTCTTGTACTCCTTTCTGACTTTGTCAAGCTGCCCTTGCGTTGCAGGGAGTAAGAACTCAACCTTCGTGAAGAGCATCTTCATCGGTTTGCTGACTAATTGTTTCCTGAACTCGTATAGTAACCATATTTAATTCGCGAGTATTTTGCAGTGTCATGTTCTTGTAGATTTAATTGAATTCCTCCATACCATTTTCTAAGGATTCTTTCAGTTAGTAGATCACAACTAGCTTCTAATATGCAAAGAGTAACTACCCAATCTTGCACAAGCGCTTCTCAAGATTCTCAAATTTCAAGTGGTACTCCGGAGTCGAAAACTTAGAAGAAGAGAACACAACAAAAAGACAATTTAGATGAATCAGTGCATTATTCAAGGCGAGTTAACATTTATTGTATTGAATATGGTTACGTGAATGAAAACTAATTTTTAACGAATATTTCGATCATATGCAGGAGTATCCTGGAGATCCACTCAACTTTAATATTCCTCTCTTTGATCAGCCATCTCAACTGCTGCTTCAAATAAAGGTAATCTCGTATTCCTTGGACTTCATTGTCCTCTCGGTGAGCTCGAGAATCAATTAAATAGCTTTCGATTTCGATGTTTCGATGTAGGTCTTCTTGCTGTGCTCTCACGTTATCATGTTGATGATTTCCTGTATGAAACAGATAAGTAAAATGAGACAGATTTTAAAGGAAAGATATTAGATTAATTGTGAGTTTATTTTGTGTAAATGAATGAATAAATGATAATCTTACATTGTTGAATCCTAACCAAGAAATAGTTGGTTGTATCTCCATGCCTTCAGAGATCAGGTAGAGCAGCTTCTCCTTGGGTGTGACTAGCTTCTCCTTGGGCGTGACTAGTTTCATCTTGTAGATGCAGAAATATAACTTCTCAGAGATTTTAGCTGGAGATTATTACTTAGTGATGGACTACTTCTTCTCTTGTTTTTTCTTCTTTTGAGTATTTTAGCTGTTTATTTGTTGTTCTTTTTTGCTTGTGTCTCTTCGTGTATCTCTTGTTTCATCACAATCTTCGTCTTTACAGCAATCTCCACTATCATCATCGCCATGGCTATGCTTATGCTTATGATGATGTTTATTTCTCTATGTAATTTCACTTTCTTCATTATCTTCCTTTTCCTCCTCTTCTTCTTCCTCCTCTTCTTCTTCCTCACCTTCTTCTTCTTCCTCTTCTTCCTCCTCTTATTCTTCATCATCATCTTCCTCATCTCCCTCTTCTTCTGGAAAATCTTACACAATAAAGAAATACTCAAATCCTTTCTCTGTGAGTATCTAATGTATCGATTCAACTCCTTCTGTCTCGAATGGCAACGTAAATCGTTCTTAAATATCCACGCAACTCTGCGTTTGGCTAAAGAAATTCGCTGTGGAATTACTGTCCCCTTGTAGGACTCCCTCATAGGATCCCTTGTCAT
>Ga0302292_1001586_pt1 | contig 14457 bp, 8 predicted proteins | sample III_Fen_N2_1_FD_194553 | JGI IMG/M metagenome (GOLD analysis project Ga0302292, IMG submission 194553) | Peat permafrost microbial communities from Stordalen Mire near Abisko, Sweden - III_Fen_N2_1 | ecosystem: Environmental > Terrestrial > Soil > Wetlands > Permafrost | place: Sweden: Abisko...
AGGACCTCCGGACACATTGTCGGTAACCTTCGCAAATACATTTCAGCAGGTACTGGAATCGCAAGAACCTTTGAAGTAGGAACTGGGACGAACTATACACCCGCAAACCTGACATTTGCTAATGTTATTGGTGCTGGATATCTTACAGGAACTACAATCGCAAGCGATCATCCCAATATTAACTTATCTGGGATACTTTCAACCAAAAGTGTTAACAGGTATTGGACACTAACAAATGGTGGCGTTGCTTTTGATACCTATGACGCAGTATTCAATTTTGCAGCCGGAGATATTGATGCTGGCGCAAACACAAGTAATTTCATAGTCAATAAATACAATTCACCAGTTTGGTCTACCACAACTTCCGGAGTACGGACAACAACGAGTACACAGGCTCTGGGACTAAATTCATTCAGCGATTTCGCTATTGGTGAAGTCAGTTGCATAACTCCAACTTTGGTTATCAACAATCCTGCTGCAGTTTGTCCTCCTTCCACTGTTGATTTAACTTTACCAGCAGTTACAACAGGTAGCACATCAGGACTAAACCTTACCTATTGGTCTGATGTAGCATGTACAATCCCTTATGCAACACCAACAATGGCTACTGTAGGCACCTATTATATTAAAGGAACTACACAAACGGGAGGATGTTTTTCTATTCAACCTGTCATAGTTAAAGTTAATCCATTGCCAACGGCTACCATAACTGGAACAAATACTTTTTGCTTCAATAATCCTGCAACCTTAACTGTTGGATTAACTGGCACCTCCCCTTGGACGTACCTTTGGAGTGATGACGGAGGTGCATCCTCACATTCTGTTTCTTCGGCACTGAATTCATCAACATTTACAGCTTCTCCTACATCCAATAAAACATACACAGTTATTAGCGTAACAGACGGAAATGGATGTACAAATAATGGTAGTGGCAGCGCCAATATCTATGTGTCTCCAATCACCACTGCTCCAGCAATAGCTGTTTGTTCTAATTCACAGGCAGTGGTGCCAATTACAGTTAAATCATTTAGCAAAGTAAGGTCAATTTCCCTTACGCTGAAATACGATGGTAATTTTATGACTTATTCAGGTTTCGTAAGTGGAGGTGTTTCATTTGATGCAGGTTCTGTTAACGATGTAGCAATTGCAGGAGGCTATCATTTAATCCGTATTTCAAAGTTATCAAATGGTGCAGATTTGCCAGCAGTTGCTGATGATGCAGTATTACTTACATTGAATTTTAACAATTTGACAGGAAGCTCCACTCTTGAATGGATTGATGATGGTTCATCGTGCGAATACAGTTTCCTGAATACAAATCAAACCTGGGCTGAGGAAGCCTACTGCGATATTCCAACAAATCATTATTATATTAATGGATCGGTTCATCTTGATGCACCAACAGCCATCAGCGCTCAACCTGTGGGCGGAGCAATCTGCGCAGGTGGAAACATTGACCTGACTGTTGTGGCAAGCGGCGAAGGAACTCTCACTTACCAGTGGAGCAAAGATGCCGTTGTAATAAATGGTGCTAATGCTGCTACATACAACGCTACTGCTGCCGGAAGTTACACCGTTCTGGTATCCGGCGCTTGTGGAGATTTATTATCCAGTGCTGCAAATGTTACAATCAAAACACCAACAGCAATCACAACTCCGATTGCTGCTCTGTGTGGTCAGTACGTAGCCACCTTAACCGGAAATAACCCGGCCACAGGTGCTGGTTTATGGACTTTGATAAAAGGAACAGGCGTATTTGCTGATGCAACATTATACAACACTGAAGTCACTGATCTTTCAAATGGAGACAACACTTTCATTTGGACAGTCAGCAACGGAACCTGCTCGGCCAATGCCAGTGTAACTATTCATGTTGATGCAGCCGTTAGCGCAAGCACAACTCCGATTGCAGCACAGTGCGGAATATACACTGCCACTCTTACTGGTAACGACCCAGCTCCGGGAACCGGATTATGGACAACCACAAGCGGGGCTACAATAACAAATCCAACGGCATTCAACTCAGGTGTAACCGGACTCTCCAATGGGGACAACGTATTTACCTGGACTGTCACCAATGGAACATGCTCTGAATTTGCAACGCTAACGATTCATGTAAACTCCTTGCCTACAATTGTAGTTTCAAAAGTAGATGCCACCTGGGCAAGTGCAATTGATGGATCAGTAACAATGACACCAACCAGTTCAGGAACTTATAGATACACCTTAAATCCTGGCGGGCTTTCAAGTGGAGATCAGACTATAGCCTATACCTTCAGTAATCTTACTGCCGGCAACTATAACTGGACCATGACTGATGTAAATACCATGTGCAGTATATCAGGTAGTATAACTGTTGGCCAACCTGCTTCAATCCCACTAAGTGGAACAGTTAATTATTACAACGCTGCACATACACTATTGAACAATGTAGTTGTAAATTTAAATCAGGCAGGATCTACAGTTCAAACAACCACAACAGATGGATCCGGAGCGTATTTGTTTAATAATGTTCGTCCCGGGACCTACGATGTAGTGATGGCCACATTAAAGGATATGGGCGGAATTAACTCTACTGATGCTGGTCAGGTGAATGCCTGGAATGTATTACAGATAAGTGGGGTTCATCCTGAGATTGAAAAAGTCCGCTTCCTGTCAGGAGATGTCACCGGAGACTTGGTTAATAATTCTCCTGATGCAGCAGCAATCCAGCAGTATTTTCTTACAGTAGGTACATCTCCTGTGTTTGACAAACCATGGGAATTTTGGAAAGCGGGTGATATGGTAACGACCCAGCAAAACAGCGCTGATAATGTTATGCATATCTCCATCCCTGCCCAAAGTAGTCCTGTGACACAGAACTTCCTTGGTTTGGTAAGCGGTGATTTTAATCAGAGTTTCACTCCTAGCAACCTTAAGTCAGCAGGTGGAAGATCTAATAGCCTGACACTTATTAAGGGAGAAAGTATTGAAGTACTTCCAGTATCGACAATTGATCTTCCGGTTAAAGCAGGGTCAGCCATGCAGGTAGGAGCTATCTCCCTAATCCTGAACTATCCTGTTGACAAACTACAGGTAGAAGGAGTTTTCATGAAAGGTGACACTAACCAACCTATCCAGTTTAATACCATTAATGGTGAGTTGCGCATTGCATGGAATTCATTAAATCCAATTTCGTTGGCCAAAGGTGAAACCATGCTGACCGTCAGACTAAAAACAAAATCCAGTTTGACTGCCGGTGAAGTTTGTCGCTTCGAACTGGCCGCTAACTTACTTAATGAACTGGCCGATGGAGGCTTTGATATAATTCAAAATGCGTCTCTGATTATGGATGGATTACAAATGAAGAATGGTGTAACGGCTGCAATTGATATTCCTGTTCACTCAGCTCAATTATTGATGACCAGTTACCCTAATCCTTTCAGAGAAAATGCAAATATCAAATACACTCTTCCTGAAGCCGGACAAGTATATCTGGAAATCACCAGCATCCTTGGTAACAGAATCAGGCTACTATCGAATCAACAACAAGCTGAAGGCGAATATTCAATGAGTCTGGATGGTAGTAAATTGGTTCCTGGAGTTTACATGATCACCCTGAGGTTAACAAACCAATATGGCAGTGAATTCACAAAAACCATTCGTATGGTTAAACAATAAGTAAATTTTTCACAGAGAACGGGAATTCAAATTTCCGTTCTCTGTTTATTAAAATTAAATATTCTCATTTACAGAATGTTGGAAATGAGCAAATCAGTGTAGTGAATGAAATCTGAACGTTGAAAATTTTTCAATTTCTTAGGACAACATTCCACACTTTTTTTTGATTTCCGATTAGTGTTCAGCAATATCAAAAATACAGACTATGAAATTCATTGCTAACTTTTTTTCAATACTATTCATGGGTATAACCATGAACATAAGTGCCCAAAATGCACCTGTCGTCACCTTGGGAACCATTAATACAACGGCTTCAGCAGTCAATGTTCCAATTAAAGCAGTCAACTTTACAAATATCAGTAGCTGTGATCTTAAAATATTGTATAATCCGGCCGTAGCAACCCCCGTCACCTTAACCATGGGAACAGGTATGGACATCGGTGGAACCCTTAATGTCAACATGTCAATACCGGGAGAAATCCGTCTGGGTTGGTTCGCTTATCCGAGTGTGACATTAAATAGTGGTTCAACAATATTTAATGTCACTTTCGATAAAGTAAGTTTTGGATCTTCCAATCTCATCTTTGACGATGACAATTCTGGTTATGGCTGTTCATTTTACAATAGTTCTCTGCAGAATTTAAATGATATACCGGCAAGTACTTTTTATATTCCAGGCTCCATTTCCTTTAACCCAGTCCCCAACGGTCCGATTACCACTGCTACCGCGGTCACAGCAAATGTTGGCGCCACTATTAATGTACCGGTCACAGTTACTGGGTTCAACAATATTGGTGCTGTTTCATTAATGTTGAATTACGATCCTACAGTAATCAGTTTTAATTCTGCAACCAATACCGGTGGCTTTCCGGGTCTTACAATCACAAATCCACTATCCGGGACTATCATCGTTGGTGGAAACAACACCAACCCAGCAGGATATAGTCTTGGAAATGGTTCTGTATTATTTACCATGAACTTCACCTATTTGGGAGGTACTACTGCGCTGCGCTGGTTTGATAATGGCGGATCTTGCGAATACGCTGACCCCTTATCTGTTAATGTTCTAAATGACATACCGCAGGCAAGTTATTACATTGATGGCTCAGTATCCAAAGCGGTTGTAGTGACACCAACAATTAGTGTTGGAACAGTCATAAATGCTACAACCTGCGGTAGTAATGGAAGTATACCTTTAACTTTCACCAATGTACCTAATGGAACCTATACAATAAATTACACTGGTGGCAGCTTTGCCAATGTAGCTGTTTCAGGCAATAATGCAACCATTTTAGCACCAGTTGGAACCTATAATAATTTACAGATTACTGTTAATAGTCTTTCATCTGTCACAGGTGTTAACGCCAGCCTGACAGCTCCAACGGCACCGTTGGCTCCTACAGCGAACCTTATTCAGCCAGCATGTTTGGTAGCCACTGGAACAATTTCGGTAACATCTCCTATGACAGGACTTTTTTTTAGTATTGACGGAGTAAACTATACCAATACTACAGGTATCTTTACATCTGTTGTTTCCGGAACATACAGCCTGACAGCCATGAATGCAGCAGGTTGTGTTTCTCCACAGGCAAGTTTTACCATTAATGAAAATCAAACTACTCCTGGTCAATGGTTAGGTGTTACCAGTGATTGGGGCAAAGACTTCAATTGGTGTGGTGGAATACCAACTTCCTCTACCAATGTTACTATTCCATCAGGAGTAACCCAGCCAGTAATTGGAGTAGCAGTGAGTGCATCGTGCAATAATATTAATATCGGGAATGGTGCAACCTTAACTCTGGAGTCGGATGTAAATGGAACAGGCTCATTGATTGTTTCTGGAGTAGCCTCAGGAGCTGGAACATTAATTGCACAGCGCTATCTGACAACCGGAGCATGGCATATGGTTTCATCACCTTTATTGGGGCAATCAGTTGCTGCCTTCCTTTCAGCAAATTCCAATATTCCAACAAATGGATCCTCTCAAAGGGGAATGATGGATTATGACCCTACCAACAATGGCTGGAATTCATTTTTCACCGATGGAGCGGCAAATGGTAGTTTAGGTGGAGGCAAAGGATTCTCCATGCGGGTTGGAATAAGCAATGCTGCTGTTATTTTTACAGGATTGCTTCAGGTTGGAGCAATGTCAGCTTTAGCTGATGCCAATCTGTGGAATTGTGTTGGTAATCCATACACTTCTGCGATTGGGATAACCGCAAACGGTTCAGGAACAAATACAGAAAATTTCCTGACCAAAAATGGAGTAACAAATACGAATATTGATCCAAACTATGGTATTTATGTCTGGGACCAAAGTGATGGAAGTAATAATATTTATGGGAGATTCACTGCCATATCAAATGTGCCAAATCCTTATACGCCGACATTAAATCTTCAGCAAGGGCAAGCTTTCTTCGTCAAAATGAACGCAGCAAAATCATCTGTTAACTTTACAGCAGCCATGCAGCTTCATAGTACTGGCTTGCCATTAAAATCAACAAAAGATATATGGCCGACGATTAAACTGGAAACTACTGCCGACAACCAAAAAAGTTCAACAATTATTGCTTTTAATAATGGCATGACTAAAGGGCTGGATCCAACCTATGATGCAGGCTTGCTCAAAGGAAGTTCTGACTTGATTGTTTATTCCAAACTGGTTGAGGACAACGGTATTCCGTTTGCCATACAGGCTCTTCCAGCCAACGATTACAACAGCATGATTATCCCGGTTGGGTTGGATTTCAAAACAGGTGGTCAAGTGGTTTTCTCAGCCGAGTTAACAAGCATGCCATCGGATGCAAAAGTAATACTGGAAGATAAACTTCTGAAGACTTTTACAGACTTATCAAAAAATGATTATACGGTAACTATAGCTGCTAATTCCAGTATTTCCGACCGTTTCCAGATTCACACTTCATACCTGACCACAGGTACGACGACTGATTTAGCGTTTGAAAAGCTAAACGCATATGCCTACCGGAACATTGAAATCAGACTTAAAGGAACCGTCAGCGCCGGAGCAACTGCTACCTTATACGATGTTCAGGGTAGAAATATTTTAGTTAAGATTCTTGAAGGTTCAAACTTAAATATTATTCCTACGCCAAATATCAGAACCGGAATATACATGCTGTCGGTGAACGATCATGGTAAAGTAACTGGATTTAAAATCCCTGTTGCGGAGTAATTTTCAATCTTAACATTAAAAATTCAACAACATGAAAAATAGAATCAAGGAAATCGCCAGAGAAAAGATTTCTGAACTCGAAGAAAAGAAAATTACCCGGAAAGAAGCATTAAAAAAGACTGGGTACATTGCTCTTTCGGCTGCAACCATGATGATTTTGCTTAGTAACCCAAATAAAGCTCAGGCAGCTTCACCCGCACCTCCAACTACATGGCGTTAAACGATTTTTCCTATAATTAGGATTAGAAGGACTTCGGGATCATCATGATTTCGGAGTTCTACTATTTACAAGCTATTTGTTCCCGGATAAAAAGCAGGTATAATGATGAATATGATTGGCGTACCATTTTCGGTTTCTTACGAGTCTGATTATTAATAGTCGCATTTTAGAAAAGCTTGGCAATACTTGTAAAGATGGAATTAATAATCGCCCTATAAGGATCGTTTTGTCCTGAAGATACATCATAAAGGTATTGACTTTCATAATATTATTTATTAACTTAACAACACTTTCTTGTTGACATAGTAATGTAAGATTTTAAAGGTTATTGACCTCAGTTTCGGCTGTGGTATTGGTATTTAATGATGAAAAAAAACTTATCGTAGGTAGTTCACACATTTCCTATTTAGTTAATTTATCAAATATTAATTGAAAAGACAAAATAAAAGTAATTCTACACCAAATATAAAAACCGGATTACATCTATTATTGATAAAATATGACATGAAATCACAGGGATTTGTTACTTCAGAGAGGGAGTGAAACACAACTGCAAATAATAAAAAACCTATAATTATGAAACCAATTTCTTTCATCTTATTATTAATTGTAATCGTTTTTACAACTAATTCGTGCAGTAAAAATAATAGTCCTTTACCGGGAACAACCGGAACACCTGCGACATCAGGCGAATATGCTGTCTTTGCGTGGAATGATTTGGGAATGCATTGTCTGAATCCCTCATACGACAAGCTGGTTATTCTTCCTCCGTATAATAATGTTCTGGTTCAGGTTGTCAAAAGAGGAAATCCTCCCACTATTGTAACAACTGGAATTACAGTGTCTTACAAAATACTGAATAATACAACATCTTATAATAAAAGAGCGTACGGAGGATTTTGGGATAATGCATTAAAACTATTCGGTTCAAGTCCAGCCCACAACATTGGATTAAAAGGCTATGGATTGTCAGGTGATATGGCAGTTTCGGAAAACCATTTTATTGCGGAAGCCATTCCAGTGGTTCCAGTAGATGACAGTGGAATCTGGAGTCCTTTTCAGGTAGCCGAAATCACAGTTAAAAGCACTAACGGAACAGTCTTGGTACAAACGCAGGCCACCGTTCCTACTTCAGATGAAATTAATTGTGCTAAATGTCACGGATCTGCTACAGTCAATGCATTTGATGATATTCTGTCAAAACATGATATAAAACATTCAACTAACCTTTCTGCGACAACAAGCAAGCCTGTTTTATGTGCTACATGCCATGGAAGCCCTGCTCTTGGAACCTCGGGGTCCGGATCATCCGGTAAATATTTCTCTGAGGCTATTCATGGATTACATGCAACTTTGGGCGCATCCTGTTATGATTGCCACCCAGGCACCACTACAAAATGCAGCAGAAGTCTTGCGCATATGGGTACAAATATTGATGGAAATTGCATCACCTGCCATGGTGATATGATGAATGTTGCAACAAGTATTAAAAATGGCAGAATTCCCTGGGCCACAGAACCAAAATGTGTAACGTGTCATCCTGGAGTGACAGGTGTTGATACAAATACTGCTTTATACCGCAATTCGCTTGGACATGGTAATCTTTACTGTTCTGCATGTCATGGAAGCCCTCATGCCATGTACCCTTCAAGGGAAATTACCGATAATTATCAACCAACCCAGTATCAGGGAACTAAAATTAAATCAATTGGAAGTTGTGGTATCTGTCATAGTAATTCAAGAGGAGAAGGCGCAGGAGGTGAATTTAGCGGGACTCACGGAGGAACAAATCCTGAAAAGCAAATAGCTTGTCACGTTTGCCATACTTCCATATCGTCAAATACTACAGATTGGCCACATGCCTATACATGGAAAAATTCAAATTGAGAAAAATAAAATAAACGTTCGAGTAAATGAATGGATTCCCAATTAGTGAAACATAAAAGATTGAATTGCCAAATGCATTTTTGACCATAAATAAATTTCAGTCTGAAGAAAGGAGACGGGACTGATGCAAATAATAGGTCACTACACCTACGAAACGTTCTAGTTCACCCGTTAGCACCAATTGAAATAGAGTAAACAAAATATATTATGAAAACTGAAAAAGAAATAATAAAGACGCTTCAGAATCAAATCACAATCTTTGAAAAAGAAAAAAAAGCTTTTAAAGATAATGAGAAAATATTTCAAGCTCTTGTCGAAACAGCTGTTGGAGATATAGGTCAGGATTTTTTTAATAATATAGTAATCAAACTTTCAGAGTGGTTAAATGCAGAATGTATTATTATTGGACAGTTGGTTGAAGAAAATAAGGTCGAAGGTTTTCCAATGTATCTTGACGGTGAAATAATTCATGGATTTTCGTATTACTTAAAAAATACTCCATGTGATTTTACATCAAAAAAAGGATATTGTGTTTATGAGGATAATTTGAAGCAACTTTTCCCGGAATCAAAAGATGTTCAGGATTTACAAGCCTTAGGATACGTTGGAACTGCATTATACAATAAAAGTGGAGAGCCTAATGGTATATTATGTGCTATGTCAAGGCATAAACTTCAACTCCCTCCGCAGGCTGAAGCTATTATGAAAATTATTGGAGCAAGAGTTACATCCGAAATTGAAAGAAAAAAGGCACAAAAAGCATTGGAGATGTCTGAAATGAAGTTGAAAAATTCTAATATATCAAAAGATAAGTTCTTCTCAATCATTGCTCATGATTTAAAAGCCCCTTTTAATTCACTTTTAGGATTTAGTGAAATGTTAGTTGAAAAAATACAAAGTAATGATTTTGAGAATATTAACGAATATGCTCGTCTAATTCACAAAGTAACAAATCAAACATATGCACTTTTAAATAATCTTCTTGACTGGTCATTGTCTCAAACAGGTGGCATGAAATTTAATCCGGAGAAAATTAATTTCAATGAAATATCAAATGAATTTATTGAATATTTAAAGAACATTGCTCAAAATAAAAAAGTGGTTATAAATTCTAATATAGATGATAATCTGGAATTAATTGCTGATAGAAATATGCTGACTTCCATAATTAGAAATTTAGTATCAAATGCTCTTAAATATACTCCATCGGGCGGAGAGATTACATTATCTGCCTCTTCTGACCTTAAAGAAACAAGAATATCTGTATTGGATACAGGTATCGGAATCAAAACTGAAGATTTGGAAAAACTATTTAAAATTGAAGAATCAAAAAGCACAATAGGAACTGATAATGAAAAGGGTACTGGATTAGGGTTATTACTTTGCTATGATTTTGTAGAAAAGCACAATGGAAAAATATGGGCTGAAAGCGAAGTCGGTAAGGGCAGTTTATTTTCTTTTACTATACCTCATGGTTAATTATTACTCGATTTATGTATCAACAGGTGCTAACAAAATGTAAATGTAATGCGGGTTTCAGCAGGTATTCGGGCGTAGAGCCCGCTTAAAATTTCTTTTCCGCTTGACAGGAAATCGCCCGCAGTCCGCTGCCTGCGTGTAGCGTCCTACGTAAAGGCAACTGACACCTTATCAGTTAAATTGACATGAAAAAGAACTTTCGCATTTGGATTTATTCATTAGTGGTAATTGTAGTGTTTATGATGCTTACAACCAATTGTAAGAAAGGTGATGACAACAATCCAGCACAGAGTGGAATTACAGCAAAAGACATTGACAGCAATGTTTATCATGTAGTTATAATTGGCACACAGGTTTGGATGATTGAAAACCTAAGAACCACCAAATATAATGATGGCACAAATGTCATTTTTAACTACAATTCACATAAAGCAAACACAACGATAATAAAGTTAATGCAATACTCTTTTGCTATTTGTGAAATTCTTGTGAATCATTTGTGACGCTTGTTTTTATTTATATTTTCTTTTGATATAACTTCACTGTCGCGTTGAAAAATTAAACCCATCTTCAAAAGAGATCAATCCAGACAGATATGATTTTATCAGCCTTTAAATTTTTTTGTGAAATCGATATAACTTAAAATGGAAACTGCAACAAAGCAGATGATGCTGTTTATGTGAAAATCGGAAAGAAAATGTTGTGAATCAGGTACAAAATTACACATCATCACAGGGAAGGCATAAGGAAAATAAATGATACTGTGCGATTTACCTAAATACAGGGTTATCGAGAGAACAACTCCTGCCAAGCCAATTCCAATATTAATAAACAGATTTTTCAATCTGTAACTCAACCAGAAATGAATAGCGGTGATTCCCAATATGGAAATAAAAGATTTGACTACGAAACCAACAATTCCCGATTGAACTGAATGATAAAGATAAATGGGTTTAAATAGTAAGAAGTTGAATTCAGTTTTCCACAGGCTTAAAATTAATGCTCCTAAAAAAAAGAAAAGAAGGAGTAAGCAATAAAATAAAATGATCAGGCTGATCAAAAGTAAATATTTACTGAAATAGATCTTTGTTTTCGAGACAGGCAGCACAAAAATATGTTTCCAGGTATTCGATTTGTGTTCAATATTTAGCAACAATCCTATAAGCAGAGCGAGTAGCATGGGAAGTAAAATAAAATGTACCCCATTGAACCCCTTTCTAAAATACTCGAACCAAGGATTTTCATCTGGCTTAGGCAGGTATCTTTCCCATTCATAAAAATGATGTAGAAGGAAAAAAACCGGAATGAAAGCTGAACCAATAACTATCAGCCACAGCGTGAATGAATTTTTGATCTTTATTAGTTCCGTACGAAAAGATATAATAAATTCCATCATTTTAAAATATTTTAAAGATTAAACTGAATAACTTTGAATTGGCATATGATACTAAAAACGTTGAGTCAGTTAACAACATAGTTTGCTGTCATTTTTAAAAAAAATTGTTCCAATTCCTTGGTTTTAAAAGCTGCCGAATAGATTTCGATGTTATTAATTACCAATTCACGTATTATTTGGGCATTGATCTGGTTCGATGTATTCCCAAAAATCAGTGTATCGTCTTGTAAAGTGACAATGAATCTACGTCGAAGCAATTCATAAGCAGCTTTGTTATTGTTTGTTTCAATGCAATATTCCGACTGGATCGATTGAAGGTTTTGAAGATCAGTTATCGTTCCCTGAAACACCAGTTCTCCCATGTTCAAAATGCCAATGTGTGTTACCAGTTTCTCAATTTCAGATAACAGGTGACTCGACAAGAAGATGGTCGTCCCCAATTCTTTATTAATATGCTTAAGCAATTCTCGTATTTCAACGATCCCGTTCGGATCTAATCCATTTACAGGTTCATCTAAAATCAGCAATTCAGGATCAGCAATAAGGGCAATCGCCAGCCCTAGCCTTTGCTTCATTCCCAAGGAATAGGTGCCGACATATTTCTTTGCAGCATTCGACAATTTCACAAGTTCCAAAACATCACTAACTTTTTTTCTGCTTACTTTTCGGATAGAACGTGTGATTTCTAAATTATCGTAACCAGACAGGTGTTCATATAATGAAGGTTGTTCTATTAATGAACCAACTTTGGAGAATACTTCTAACTTGTTTCCGGTGAATTTCCCGTCAAAAAGCTTTACTGAATTTTCTGGTGCATCCAGCAATCCAAGCAATAATCTTATTGTAGTGGTTTTTCCCGCACCATTTGGACCTAAAAAACCATAGATGCAACCTTTCTCCACTTTTAAGTTGATATTTTTGAGAACCCGTTCTTTTTTGTTGAAGCCAAATTCCAGATTTTGAGTTTCAATAATCAGTTCATTTGTTTTGTCCATAATCAGTAATGTATTTATTTTTGAGATCAATTTCTTTGCAAATATGCATCGTGATTCAGGCAAAATAAAATGATTTGGACGGACACTATTTATTGCATGTTGAAAAGCGGAATATTCATGTCTAAAAAAGTAAACTTCAATTTAATGATTGATATATTGTAGTCCATATTCAGATCCTTAAAATTTTGAATGATTGGTTATTTATGGAAGTAAAAAAACTGCAAAACATAGCTGAGAAGATATTTGGAAGTAAGATACTCATTCATGTATTCTTCATTTTATTTATTTTTTTGCTATTATACATGATCGCAATCATTAGTGGACTTCCTGCTTCAAGAATATTAAGGGTATTAATGATCGGCGTATTTCTTTTAATGTGCATTTATGCCGGAAGATGGAACAGCAGAAGATGGTTACTGCATAACAAGCTCATTAAGTCTGCAATATATGGAACGGTCTCAATCATTGTATTATTTGTTATTGGCTTGATTGGGTCACAATTTATCTCAAACAAGCTAAGTCCGTCATTGATATTGACAGTTTTATACTTTGTTCTTATGTTTTTTTCACTTGGAATGTTACTCTCAATCGGACGAACGACTATCATCAGACAAATAAATGAAGCCAGAATAACACAGGAACACAGGGAGAGTGAATTAAAATTGTTAAGGTCGCAATTGAGTCCACACTTTCTTTTTAATGTTTTAAACAACTTGTACGGACTTTCTTTGGCACAGGATAAAAAAGTCCCAGTATTGTTATTGAAACTGTCTGATTTGTTGCGGTACTCAATCTATGAAACGAAACCAGACTTTGTGCCATTAACGAACGAACTGGAGTATATTGACAACTATATCGAACTTGAAAAAATTAGAATTGGTGATAAGCTCTCACTTGATCTCAATATTCAAAAAACAAATATTGAGAGTATTAAAATTGCCCCGATGCTGTTAATTATCTTTATTGAGAATGCCTTTAAGCATTCAAAAAACACATTGATTCCAAAGATCCGGATAAAGATAGATTTACAGATTATAGACAACTACCTGATTTTTACTGTTAAAAACAGTTATGCCTATGATAAGGATGGACATAAAAGTGATGTAGAGTCAGGGATTGGCCTTGATGTCACCCTAAAACGACTTGATTTATTATATCCGGGGAAATATTCTTTGGAAAACTCAAAGGAGAATGACTATTATCAAATAAAACTTCAACTCAGGATTAAATGAATGTATTTAATTGTCTTATCGTTGATGATGAACCAATTGCAAGGGATATAATTGTGAGTTATTGCCGTAATATTCCTTCGCTCCAGATTGTTTCAACCTGCGAAAATGCATTGGAAGCAAAAAGTATTCTTCAGGATTATCAGGTTCAGATCATGTTTTTAGATATACACCTTCCTGTTTTGGATGGTATCAATTTTTTTAAAGTCTTGAAAAATCCTCCACAGGTAATTTTCACGACGGCGTATAAGGATTACGCTGTAAACGCATTTGACTTGGATGCCTGCGATTACCTGGTTAAACCATTTTCTCTTGATCGGTTTATTATAGCTGTAGATAAGGCCATCGATAAATTAAATGGCTTGGAGAAGAAAGCCTTGCCGAAGAATACATATGAT
>Ga0302292_1001590_pt1 | contig 14429 bp, 11 predicted proteins | sample III_Fen_N2_1_FD_194553 | JGI IMG/M metagenome (GOLD analysis project Ga0302292, IMG submission 194553) | Peat permafrost microbial communities from Stordalen Mire near Abisko, Sweden - III_Fen_N2_1 | ecosystem: Environmental > Terrestrial > Soil > Wetlands > Permafrost | place: Sweden: Abisko...
AAATCCCCCTATAAAGTATATTTATAGAGGGATTTATCGTTTTGAAAAGTGACCCCGGTGGGGCTCGAACCCACGACCCACAGATTAAGAGTCTATTGCTCTACCAGCTGAGCTACGAAGTCAAAAATTGGTGTTAAAATGTCAAGTGATATTCAAAACGGCTGCAAAGTTAATCATTTTTTCATTTTTTAGCTCATTTTCCACCAAAAATGATGTTTATTTTTATCGGCTATAGGCAGGCAGACTACTACGGTGATATGAAAACACGATTGATGGCGTTCGCGGACAATCAGAAATTTGCACTCCTGACGCATCTCAACAAGGACTTTGGTAAGCATTTGTACCGCTTCGTAACTGCTTTCAATAGTGTCTTTCTCAGTATTATAGAAATTTTTATACGAAATATCCACTGTGGTTCCGTACAAATGTGCCGAATGAAGTGTGGCATTCCGGTTATGATGGCTCAGACTATTTTGGGTCTCTTCAGTCCTGAGGAGTGAGGTAATCCGGTAGCGATAATTTGGATATTTTTTTTCTCTCAGACGCTTCTGAAACCTGTAACCAATCTCATTCAGCATATCAACTGCCTCAGGAATCAGGTAGGGTTCGGAATTGGTGAGTGATTTAAGCTGATAAAATTTATTCTCGGTAACTTCAATTAAAATAGAATTGCGTTTCAGGCTGTCGATCTTCGCGAAAAAATCTTCGGTAGTAGTAAAAGGTTTCTTTAATCCGTTTTTCTGGGCATGTATCAAATGAATTTCATTTGCATCGTTTAATTTTTCACTGGGAGTGATAGGTGCATTGGCAAAATGAACATGATCGCATTCATAAAAATCTTTCGATCGTGTCACTTTTGTGTAATCTAAATTGTAAAATATAGATCCGATAAGCAGTAATACGCTTATTTCTATCAGAAAGAACAGGTAATTTATAGAAATCCTCCGACGACTTTGTTTTTTTTGTAACATATACTTCATCACTTTCTGCAAAGGTAGAGTTTTTGAGCATTTAACCCAAGTCCAAAATAAGTTAAGGTTTCTACTTTAATACAAAAGGGCCCCCGGGATTTGGTATAATATTGATAGATAAATGTTCATAAATGATAGTTGAAATGTTCTCCAATTCAAAACTAATAATTAACTTTGCGGCTCTTAATCCAAAAATATATATATGAAACCAACTTTATTTGTACTGGCAGCAGGAATGGGGAGTCGTTACGGAGGTTTGAAACAGTTAGACGGACTCGGTCCAAATGGTGAAACCATTATGGATTATTCTATTTATGATGCCATGCGGGCCGGATTCGGTAAGATAGTCTTTGTGATCCGTCAAAGTTTTGAGAAAGATTTTAAGACTGTAGTAATTGATAAGTTTAAAGATTTAATCGATACTGAACTTGTATTTCAGGAAATAAGTAATGTTCCTGAAGGATCGACCTATACACCTGAACGTGAAAAGCCATGGGGAACAAACCACGCGGTACTTATGGGGAAAGATGTTATTCATGAACCATTTGCAGTTATAAATGCCGATGATTTTTACGGTCAGGAGTCGTTTGCTGTTCTGGCTGATTTCCTCAGGGGAGTGGAAGGAAAGAAAAATGAGTATTGTATGGTAGGTTATCATGTCGGAAATACTTTGTCCGAAAGCGGTGCGGTCAGTCGTGGAGTTTGTGTTGTTGATGAAAACGGACTTTTACAAAATGTTGTTGAACGTACTTCTATTGAAGAAAAAGGCGGTACAATCAATTATCTGGATGAAAATAAAAAAGAGGTAGCTATTCCGGCAAATACGCCTGTATCAATGAATATGTGGGGATTTACTCCTGATTATTTTGATTATTCCGAGAAATACTTTAAAAAATTCCTGGATGAAGACGGACAAAAGTTGAAGTCGGAATTCTATATACCATTAGCAGTAAATAATTTAATTGTTGAAAAGACAGCAACATGCAAAGTGCTCGACACAACCTCAAAATGGTTTGGAGTAACTTACGCAGAAGATCGTCCACAGGTTGTGCTTAAGATTAATGAGTTGATTCGTAAAGGTGTATATCCGGAAAAATTATTCAAATAATAAACAAAGAAGTTTATGGCAAAGATTTTAGTAACAGGTGGAACGGGATATATAGGTTCGCATACAGTTGTCGAATTACAGAATAAAGGTTTTGATGTGGTGATTGTTGACAATCTATCCAATTCCAATATTGATGTTTTAAACGGCATTGAAAAAATTACCGGTATTCGTCCTGCATTTGAAAATGTTGATTGTGTTGATTATGTCAGCATGGATCGAATGTTTGAAAAATACGATGATATTGAAGCTATTATTCATTTTGCAGCCAGTAAAGCTGTTGGTGAATCAGTACAGAAACCGTTGTTGTATTACAGGAATAACCTGGTATCTCTCATTAATTTGTTGCAACTGATGCCTATACACAAAGTGAAAAATATTGTTTTTTCATCATCGTGTACAGTATACGGCCAACCTGATATTTTACCTGTTACCGAAGACGCGCCTATCAAACCGGCATTGTCACCTTATGGAAATACAAAGCAAATTTGTGAAGAAATAATCAGGGATACAATCTATGCCAATCATTGTTACCAGAGTATCATCCTGCGCTATTTTAATCCGATTGGAGCACATCCTTCAGCAGAAATAGGTGAATTACCGAACGGAATACCAAACAATTTATTGCCATTTGTTACTCAGACTGCTTTGGGTATCCGTAAACAGTTAATGGTTTTTGGGGATGATTATAATACTCCCGACGGGTCGTGTATTCGCGATTATATTCATGTTGTTGATTTAGCAAGGGCTCATGTTATTGCCGTTCAACGCATGTTGGGCAAACAAACTAAAAATGATGTGGAAACCTTTAATTTAGGTACAGGTCGTGGTTTATCCGTTTTGGAAATCATTAAGACTTTTGAAAAAGTGAACTCTGTGGAAGTACCCTTTAAAATCGTTGCCCGCAGAGAAGGTGACATTGAAAAGGTATGGGCCGATCCTAGTTATGCAAACAATGAATTAGGTTGGACAGCTACCGAAACAATTGAAGAGACTCTTCGAAGCGCCTGGGCGTGGGAATTGAATTATGCCCAACGGGTAAATGAAGAACAACTTTAATTAATTAATAATTAAAAATTAACAATTAAAAAAGAACAATTAACGATATTCAATCTTTGATTATTATTAATTGTTCTTTTTCTTTATCACAATAAAACTATATTACTTAATAGATAGGTTAGCATGATAGTATAGAAAAGAAAATAATAGAAATCTAAGAGATAAATTTAATCATTTAATTATTCTCTGTTTTTCTAACTATTTCGTTTACTAACTACCTACTCCCAACTACTTACTACTAACTACCAACTAAAAAATGCTATATCCTTTAAAATTCAGTCCGATTCTCAAAGATAAAATATGGGGCGGAACCAAGCTTAAAAGTTTGTTTAATAAACAGGCAGAGACCGATAAACTTGGCGAGAGCTGGGAATTGTCAGGGTATGAAGGTGATGAATCGGTGGTGACCAATGGTTTTCTGGCAGGAAACAATCTAACGGAATTGATTGAAATCTACATGGGAGAATTGATAGGCGACTCGATTTTTGATCAATTCGGTTTGTCATTTCCATTGCTTTTTAAACTGATTGATGCCAACGATAATCTTTCCATACAGGTTCATCCGGGTGATGAGGTTGCGGCTGAACGTCACAATTCATTCGGAAAAACAGAAATGTGGTATGTGGTGGATGCTGATCAGGGATCGGAACTGATTATAGGTTTCACAGAAGAATGTTCGCGTGAAACTTATCTGAAAGCTATGGAAGAAGACAGGGTGGAGGATTTATTGCATAAAGTGCCGGTAACCAAAGGGGATGTGTTCTTTATTCCTGCCGGTCGGGTACATGCTATCGGAAAAGGGGTAGTGGTGGCCGAAATCCAACAAAGCAGCGACATTACCTATCGTATATACGATTATAAACGGAAAGATGATAACGGCAATGAGCGCGAACTGCATACCGAAGAGGCATTGGATGTCATTGACTTTGAGGCGTCTAAACAACCAAAAACGGTTTACACTCCTTTATTGAATGAAACAACACCGCTTATTACCTGTGACTATTTCACTACTAATTTGCTGCGTTTAAATAAACAAATTGACCGTCAATATGCGAAGATCGATTCGTTTGTGGCGTATATGTGCCTGGAAGGGAATTTTACCATCGAATTTGAAGGAGATAAAACAGAAGTGAGCAAAGGAGATACGGTACTTATACCGGCCAGTATTGATGACCTGAGTTTATTGACTGATGGAGAAGTTACTTTGTTGGAAGTATATGTAGCATAAATCCTGACTGACTAACATAAAAAAACAGCAATCCGGTAATGGGTTGCTGTTTTTTTATGAAATACAGGTTCTACTTTACTAAAAAACGATTAACCACAAGAGAAAACAAAATACATAACCACAAAATAATTTACAATTAAAGAGATAACCACACAATAAATACATAACCACAGAACATAAATGAATACAAAATACATAACCACAATGGCACATAGAACACAATAGAAGAACACAATAGAAGAACACAATAGAAAATATATAGAAGGACACAAAATACATAACCACAATAATTAGAAAACAATAAAGAAAAGAACACAATAGGAAAATACCTGATGGTATTTTTTAGAATTTAAGCTAAATTAAATTAGTACCTGAAGTCAATCTATTGTTACTATCACGGATTCCGATTTTGTAATTGTTTCTCCTGATAATCGGGATGTATATATGTATTAATATTTTTAATTTGGTAAAGTAGAGCTATATACAATTTTAATTGATTGAACAAATCTCAGAATCACTGAATTCCCGCAAATCTTTTTGTCGTTATTTTATTCTACTACGAGAGTTAGTCTGTTTAAAAATAAGCGAATAAGGGTGGGTTTTAGGGTATGTTTGGTTTTCTATTAAGGGTGCAAAATCAAAAATATGGTACATTCCGATTTATCGGAAAGGTTTTGAAAATAAGATGAATTCAGACTTCCTGACTACTTGTAAATAGTTGCTGTCATTTATTTTAATATACAGAAAATTTTAAATATCAAAAAAAAACAGACAGTTATAATAAGCTGAATTTACAAAATGTGTAACAGTATAATTTGCGATATAGACATTGTAATTTATTGATATATATCATTGAATCAAAAAATCGGAATCTTCTACTATCTCATCTACAAAAAAATCATCTATAAGCAATCTGTCTTCGTTTTCCTTTCTCATTCGTTTGAAAGCAGTTTCCCAATTCTTTCTGGGTTTATAGACTGATTTTAGGTTGACTTTTTCCTTTTTCTTGATAATTTCAACCTTTCCTTTTATTTTATTCTGTTCTAATTTCTTCATATTCTCTAATTTCAATATTCTATTTTTGAATTCTATATTGATTTATACAAATATAACGGTTTTTTTATTCTGACAATCCTCCTTTATTCCGTTTTAATTTCTTTGAAAAGGTAATAAATCAAAAACAGGCCAACGATAAACAAACCAATGCCCGTATATCCACCTGCAAAGCCATCGAAATACCTGCCGGTGATCAGGGTTGCAATGTTGTGACCCAGACCCTGAAGAGTCATAAAGGTAGCGTAAACGATACTGAGTTTGTATGCCCATTTTTTATTGTGTAACACAAAATAGAACAATAGTACCGGAATACAGAAAAGAAACCAGTTAATTGTCAAATATAACCTGAGACCTACCTGATCTAATATCCAGAATCTTCCCCCTGTTTCTTCGAAAACATGTGCTACATGAAATGTCAACATAAAAAGATAGACAATGACTGTCTTATTGTTGACCATAAAATCTCCTTTGCCTGATTCCATAAAGTTGAAATTTTAAAAGTGGATTGTATGTTAACTTATAATTCGAAGGCGAATTGCGAAATGTTTCAAATTGTTACAAGCAAAGGCGATTTGATTTGAATTCCTGACCATTCTTTAGAGTAATTCTTCTGTCAAATGAATTGATAAATTTTCTCAATTCCTGGATATTATTGTATTGTTTAAAAGAATTGCAAATCCAAAAATCAGTTACCCTATTATTCTTCATCTCAAACCATGCAATATGATAATGGAATCCAATTCCACCATGAGCATATTCCATAAAACAAGCGTTTTTAGATTTAAATAATAATCTCAATTGACGGTTAGGAAGAGATTCATCTACATTATCAGTTGCATTATAGGGTTGATCCGGATTGGCTATATGGAATTTTGATTTTGTTAATTTTGATAGAAACTGCAAGATACATGGATCAATTGAATTTATGTTTTTGCTTATTTCAAAAGAACCGGTACTAACAGACTTTTGAACTTTGGAAATGTTTTTATCCGATAGAATTATAGAACTGTAATAATCACGAAGAGTGACTTGAGAATTACAATTCAATGTAATAAGCAATAAAAAAGACTGTTAGAATTTTCTTCATTAAATGATTATACATTATGACTTCTAAAGTTTAAAAGATTTTATTCTGTTTATTAATTCTGAAGGAATTGAATATGATTAATCTGTATGAAATGAATGGACCATGAATGTAGCAAGTCACAAACCACGAAGTGGTTGAAGAGCTAAATAAAATATTTCACTTATTCAATGTTTATATCTTGTTATTTAACTCCTATCGGGGTTAGCTTCATGTTCTGTTCATTTTTACCATACATTTCATATATGGCTATTCACATTTAAATCCTTGGGATTTAGGATCATATACCCGGCTTATAAAATCTTCCCATTTACAATCTCTAATATCCTGCATTCCAGTTCGATGGTGAGCTGTTCCAGCAGACTTACTTTTTTGAGCAGTTGGGTGGTATATTCTTTATCTTCAAGGCTACCGGCATTAATGCGAACATTCAGTGCGGCTCCCAATACGGCTGATCGTGCTGCCAGGGCTCCAACTCCGGCATCCGACACTGAATTTGGATTACCGTTTTTAGCCATGGCCATCAGTACTTCCAACGATTCATAGCTTACCTGCATGACACGAAACGGAATCTCCATGGCATGCCGGGTAGCAAGTTGGATGGCTTCTTTGCGTTTCTGTTTGTCATCTTCGTTTTTCTGAGGAAGCCCGAATGCATCCATAATACCGTTAAAAGCCTGCGTATCCAGGTCAATCAGCCGGAGTAATTCATCCTGACAGGTTTTCCCTTTATCAGCCCAGCCGGAGAATTCTTCCCAACGTTCGTCCCATCCTCTTTTATGAGCCGAGAGGTTGGCTACCATTGTTCCTAAAGCAGCTCCCATAGCACCCATGCTGGCAGATACAGAGCCACCACCCGGTGCTGCCGATTCGGAAGCTGTTTCCTGTGTAAACTGTTTTACGGTCAGATCGATTAGTTTTTTTTCGGATGAGTCTTCCATCAGATATTCGATAATTTTCTTTTTCGGATCAAAAGGAGCCAGTTCATCCAGGCCTAATGACTTGATGGCAATTTTAATGATTTCTTCATCTGAAATTCCGGTTGAACGTTTTTGTTTATGGAGGAAGTATTTTCCGGCATCCAGCATCGCTTTTAGCGGAATTACACCTATCAGTTCGGAACCGGTAACCCTTATTCCACGGATAGCTGCACGTTCGCATGCCAGTTCAAAAACCTGATGTATGGAAACCACGGTAATGTCTGTTATATTGAACGATAACTGGGCAATGCCATATTCCTCAATATACCAGCCGATTCCTTTCACCCCTTTCAGGAGCCCGGGGGTAAATACTTTATTCCCGTTTTCATCTTTCAGTATTTTACCTGTTAACTGATTCCCTTCGCGTTTCACCCTACCCTTTTCACGGATATCGTAAGCAATTGAGTTTGCCCACCGGGTGGAAGTCGTGTTCAGGTTTACATTATAGGCAATCAGGAAATTACGTGCACTCAGGGCTATGGCACCCGATTTGCGCACTACATCATTATACCCGGTTGCTCCGGAGTCAGGTTTCCATGCCGGGTCCATTATTTTTTGCTGTAATCCTTCATATTCTCCGGCACGGCAATTGGCCAGGTTTCGCCTTTTCTCTCCGGTGGCGGCAAATTCGTAAAAATAGATGGGAATACCTAATTCATCGCCAATCCGTTTTCCCAACTTGCGGGCATATTCCACTGTTTCCTCCATCGTAATGCCTTTTACAGGAATCAACGGAAGCACATCGGTTGCACCAAAACGTGGATGTTCACCTTTGTGTTTGCTCATATCAATAAGTTCGGATGCTTTCTTTACAGCACGAAAAGCAGCTTCGCACACTTCATCAGGCGTACCGACAAATGTCATTACGGTACGATTTGTCGCTTTACCGGGATCAATATCAATTAGTTTAACTCCCTCTACCGATTTTATTTCATGAGCAATCCGGTTAATGATATCCATATTATTCCCTTCACTAAAGTTGGGAACACATTCAATAATTCTGTTCATATTCTCTTTGTGTTATTTTTATGTTAATCAGTATATTACGCATTACTTTAAGTATTGGGAAGTGAATAAGTAATTAAAAATTAAAAATTATCTGATACTGAAATTTAAGCTTTTGTTGATTAACAAATAGATCATTTAACTATCTATGATTACTTATTTTCAACATACTTATTTGATGGGATAATATCCTATAAAATACTGTTACTTTTATTAAATTGTAAAATTACTGAATATCTAATTTTCTTCCATCAACACATCAACACATCAGCACATCAACACATCAACACATCAACACATCAACACATCAACACATCAACACATCAACACATCAACACATCAACACATCAACACATCAACACATCAACACATTAGTTTACTATTTCACCGTTTTTCCATACCATTCCGGCACTTAATTGTCCTTGACGGTACAATATATCTTTATAATCATTGGTTTTAAATGCCACTATATCCGCTAAATACCCATGTTTCAGAATACCCCGGTCTGTTTTTCCCAATGCACTTGCTGCCCTGCAGGTGAGTGCAGCCCATACTTCTGACATTGTCAATTTCTCCATAGCTCCCAGTATGGCAGCTTCCACCAGCAGATTTCCCATAGGTGCAGAGCCCGGATTCCAATCGGAAGCAATTACTAATGAAGTTCCGGCGTCGAGAAGTTTGCGGGCAGGGGCAAAAGGTTCACCCAGGCCGATTGATGCACCGGGCAAAACAACAGGTATAACATTTCCTTTTGCAAGAATGGCAATTTCATAATCAGTGGCAGCTTCGAGATGATCTATACTGATGGCACCGGCTTCATTGGCTAAGTCAGCTGCACCAACACTAAACTGATCGCCGTGCAGAACAAGATCAAATCCCATCTCTTTTGCTTTTGCAAGATAGATTTTTGCAGCATGAACAGAGAAAGCGCTTTTCTCCACAAAAATATCCACTCTGGCAGTCAGTTTCTTTTTCTTTAATACAGGAAGAAGCTTCTCTGAAATAGAATTCAGGTAATCCATTTCGGTTCCTTTAAAATCTTTTGGAAGGATATGCGCTGCCAGACAGGTGGAAACCAGGTCGGCCACAGACCGTTTATTGGCAAATGATATTGCTTCGAGTATCTTGAATTCCTGTTCGATTGTAAGTCCATACCCGCTTTTCACTTCCATAGTGGTTGTGCCCTGTTTAAGCGCTTTATAAGCCCTTTGTTCGATAATCTCTGACAATTCTTCGAGTGTAGCTTCACGTGTTTTGATGACAGTATCCCATATTCCACCGCCCATGGCCGCTATTTCGAGATAAGTTTTCCCTGATAGGCGAAAGGCATAATCCTTGGCACGTGAACCTGCCCAGCAGATATGAGTATGAACATCAATCATTCCGGGCAAACCGACATAATCGCCTTCGAGGCAGTCGATATTCGTTGAATGAAACTGCTTTTTCAACAGTTCAAAGTTGCCTGTAGCTATAATTTTGCCTTTACTGTGAAGGACTCCTGCGTCAGGAATAATTTCCAGTTGTTCATCGGACAAAGGCCCTTTTGCGGGCAAATGATCCATGGTAAGCAATTGTTTAAAGGGTCCGGTAAGCTTCATGAGGAATTTACGATTTATTCATTTACGATTTACAATTGAAGACAAATTAACCACAGTAGACACAATAGAACACATAGTAGAATTTACAATTTATTCATTTACAATTTACAATTGAAGACAAGATAACCACAATAGTCACAATAGGACACAAAAAACAAATAAAAAAGGACACAATAGATAAATACCTAACGGTATTTTAAGATTTCAAACTAAAACATATTCCTAAAAGCCTTATTTATAGTAACTATTGTGACTATTATGGTTAAGTATTTTGTTTTAAGTGTTTTGTGTGTTTTTATTGTGTCCTATTGTGCCTAATGTGGTTCAGTATTTTGTGTTAAATGTTTTGTGTGTTTCTATTGTGTCCTATTGAGCCTACTGTGGTTAATTGTTTTGTGTCCTATTGTGGTTCAGTATTTTAGAAATTCATATCGAATTTTTTCCTGTTTTCAATAGCTGTTTCATAGCCTGCGTCGGCATGCCGGTAAATACCCATGGCAGGGTCATTATACAACACGCGGCTGATGCATTCACCGGCCATTTCGGTTCCATCGGCAACCACCACCATTCCTGCATGTTGTGAATATCCGATCCCTACACCACCACCGTGATGAAATGACACCCAGGTAGCCCCGCCACCTGTATTGGCCATCAGGTTGAGTAACGGCCAGTCGGACACAGCATCCGAACCATCCAGCATACCTTCCGTTTCGCGGTTGGGTGAGGCCACCGATCCGCAATCGAGATGATCACGTCCTATGACGATAGGGGCTTTCACTTTGTCCTCTTTCACCAGTTGGTTGAACAGCAGGCCTGCCTTTTCACGTTCTCCCATTCCCAGCCAGCATATCCTGCTTGGTAAACCCTGAAAGGCTACTTTTTGTTCGGCTTCGGTAAGCCATTTCTTCAGATTCACGTTTTCAGGAAATAATTCTATCAAAGCCCTGTCGGTAGTGAATATATCTTCAGGATCGCCCGAAAGGGCTACCCAACGGAACGGTCCTTTACCATCACAGAAAAGCGGGCGGATAAATTTAGGAACAAAACCGTCATAATCGAATGCATGCTCTTCGCCACCCTGACGTGCAAACTCCCTCAGATTATTTCCATAGTCGAAGGTAATGCTGCCTCGTTTTTGCATTTCAAGCATAAAGCCTACATGACGTGCCATGCTTTTCAGGGAAAGTTCTTTATAAGTAACAGGATTTGATTTTCTTAATTCAAGTGCTGCGATCAGGGACATTCCATTCGGTACATAGCCGTTGAGCGGGTCGTGAGCCGAAGTCTGGTCGGTGAGTATATCCGGAATAATATTACGATTCAGTAATTTTTCAAGTGTATCACCTATATCACCTACTAATCCGACCGATAATGGGTTTCCCTGTTCTTTGGCTTCACCTATCCATTGAACTGCTTCGTCGAAGTCATCAGTCATCTTGTCCAGATAACGGGTATCAAGCCGCTTTTTAATTCGGAGGGGATCGACGTCAACGCCCAGGAAAACAGCACCTGCCATGGTAGCTGCCAGTGGTTGTGCACCGCTCATTCCGCCAATACCCCCTGAAACAATCAATCTATGGGATAAATCGCTGTTAAAGTACATGCGCCCGCATTCTACAAATGTTTCGAAAGTCCCTTGCAGAATACCCTGTGAACCAATGTATATCCAGCTGCCGGCAGTCATTTGGCCGTACATCATCAGTCCCCTGGCTTTCAATTCTTCAAAATGTTCCCAGGTGGCCCAGGCAGGTACCAGGTTACTGTTTGCTATCAGTACACGGGGTGCCTGCGGGTGGGAGCGAACCAGTCCGATAGGTTTTCCCGATTGTATCAACAGGGAATGAACTTCGTCCATTTCCAGGAGGATGCGGATAATCTCTTTTACGGCTTCAGGATTACGGGCTGCCTGTCCGGTACCTCCGTATACAATCAGGTTAGCAGGATCTTCGGCTACTTCAGCATCTAAATTATTCAACAACATCCGTAAGGGAGCCTCTGTCTGCCATGATTTTGCATGGATCTTATTCCCTGTCGGTGCCTTGTAATGAGGATGAGTAGCATAGGTATCAATAAATTCCGAATAATTCATGGTCTTCGTTTTTAAATTCTATTTGATGTTTATTGGCAACAAGATGAAGATTTTTGATAATGTCTTTTGATTGAATCAGTGCAATGGCTTTTTCAATATCGTCGGAAAATACACGATCTGTTTCAGCAAAAGTGATATGATCACGAATTAACCTATGGGTTTCTTCAATCAGGATGCCCGATTTCAACGGTTTCCTGAAATCAAAACCCTGGGCAGCAGTCAGCATTTCGATAGCAAGTATTTTTTCAAGGTTGTCAACAATCCGCAGACTTTTCCGCACACCAATAGAACCCATGCTAACATGGTCTTCCTGGCCGAGTGAGGTCGGAATGCTGTCGGCACTGGCAGGAAAACAAAGTGTCTTGTTTTCGCTTACCAGGGCTGCCGTGGTGTATTGCAAAATCATAAACCCTGAGTTCAGCCCTGTATGCCTCATAAGCAGTTTTGGCAAACCCGGTACACTTTCCATCATCGATAAATAGATACGGCGATCGGAGATATTGCCCAGTTCGGCAGCTGCTAAACCGGCATAATCGATGGGCATGGCAATGGGTTGCCCGTGGAAAAGCCCACCGCTAATAGTTTTATCCTCTGAAAAGATAATTGGATTATCGGTCACCGAATTAATTTCTATGAGAATTGTTTCCTTCAGATGAAGCCATGCATTGCGGGATGCACCGTGCACCTGTGGAATGCAACGAAGTGAATATGGATCCTGAACCCGGTGGCAATTTTTATGTGAAACAACAATTTCAGAATCCTGTAACAATTCGCGCATGCGCCTGGCAACATATATGCAACCGGAGTACGGCCGAAGATTCTGCAACTCTTCGTCAAAGCATTTCACCGAACCCATCATTGCTTCGTGGTTCATAGCCGCAATAATATCTGCATGATCGAGGCAATTCTGGAACTTTTCTACTAAAAGGACTGAGTGGGCACTCATAAACTGTGTTCCGTTAATCAGAGCCAATCCTTCTTTAGGTCCCAGTTCGACCGGTTGCATATGAAGAAGTTCCAATACTTCAGACATCAGCATCACCTGGTCCCGGTACAATACTTTTCCCAAACCAATCAGAGGGAGAAAGAGATGGGAGAGAGGTGCCAGATCGCCAGAAGCCCCAACAGAACCTTGTTCGGGTACACACGGAATGACTCCGTTTTCAATATGCCACAGGATACGTTCGATAGTTTCAACAGCGATCCCAGAATAGCCTTTGCAAAGTGCATGAACTTTTAAGATCATCATCAGGCAGGCTATTTCTTTATCAATTGAATTTCCAACACCAACACTGTGGCTCATCAGCAGATTGTACTGAAGTTTTTTTGTGTCATCTTCCCCGATCAACGTGGTACATAACGGTCCAAAACCTGTATTGATACCATAAACGATTTTTTGTTTGTGCACAATGCTTTCAACCACTTCGCGGTTCTGTTGTACTTTTGCACGAACGGCATTTGTTAATATGCCCTTTTCGTGACTGCGGGCTAAGTTTAGTGCTCTTCCTATGGTCATTGTATCCTCACCATAGCGGAATTCAGATAGTGAAATTTCTTTTTGCATGATTTAAATTATTTTGTTCCGTGTTCCGTGTTCCGCGTTCCGGGTTCCGCGTTTCGCGTTCCGCGTTCTGTGTCTATTAGATTTTTTGTTGAAAGGAATATTCATCCGATTTCCATGCAAATATAGAAATTGTTTTTCACATTTGAGATTGAAATCCAAAAAAATCAGAAGTGAGGAATGAGGAATGAGGAATGAGGAGTGAGGAGTGAGAAGCGAGCATTGAGCATCAAGGATTGAAGTTAGAGGTAAAAGAGGTTTCGGAGCATTTTCAAAGTTTTTTTTAATTCTTGTCAAATTAATTCCGGATAAAAAAACAACTAAATTAGAAACAAAAGGAAAACAAAGTAATAATAAAACTCTATTTAGAGTTTTATTATTACTTTGTTTATACTTTATTATCTCTTTATTATTACTTTAATCCGAAATAAATGTCAAAATAATTTCAAACATTTTTTTAATAAATGGCATTTTATTTTTTAATTCAACGAGCATGGAATTAGGAGCAAGGAGTAAGAAGTAAGAGGTAAGAGGCGGTAACGTGAAAAGAGCAAGGTAATGTGATAATGAGATGATGGAGTAATCCCGATAGATGAGAATATCGCATGCTCAATAAAACGTAAGAGGTATAAAGTCTCGAAAGATCGGTAAACTTTGGGTATTGAGCACTGAGCATTGTGTTAAAGTGTAAGA
>Ga0302292_1001597_pt1 | contig 14404 bp, 13 predicted proteins | sample III_Fen_N2_1_FD_194553 | JGI IMG/M metagenome (GOLD analysis project Ga0302292, IMG submission 194553) | Peat permafrost microbial communities from Stordalen Mire near Abisko, Sweden - III_Fen_N2_1 | ecosystem: Environmental > Terrestrial > Soil > Wetlands > Permafrost | place: Sweden: Abisko...
GATCGTGTTGTAAAATGGGTTCTGGTTCTTCGTAGTAGGGAGTATTTATTGATTGGCCAATGGTGTTTTCGCGCCCATTTCGTTCTGCAGCATACGATCGTGCAGACTTGGTTTCAATGGAAATAATTCCTCCGGTAACATCGCCATAATTGGCTGGAATGCCACCCGTGTAAACGGTAATTTGATTCATAGCGCTATGTGGAATCGTTGGACTTCCAATCACTTTCACACCATCAATGTAATACTGAACTGCATCTGATCGCGATCCCCGGAAATTTAATCCGCTTGCCGGGTGAGTTATACCACCCATAAAAGGCTCAATTAAATTTGATTGAGAGTTCATAGCTGCTGATGAGACATCGTTTCTATAGACAACACAGCCACTCATTGAGTTTAGGTTAATTAATGGCATTCTGTAGCAAGTAACAATTACCTCATTCAACTCAGTTTTCGTGTAATTCTGAAGATCCGATCGGTCGATTAAAAATTGGTTTTCCGGCTCTTCGTTTCCGGCAATCGGTGTACCTTGATTTCCAAAATAGAGTTTTCCATTTTGACCTTGGTTATTGATATAAACAGTGGTGGTGAGCAATTGATACAACTGAATATTCAACGAAAACTGTGCAATCTCAACGCCAAACTCCCGTACGCTGAAGTTGACTAGTCCAACGGGTAATTGTAAAAATTGGACATTTGCCTTGTCGTCCGTTGCTGCCGTATCGTAAACAATGGAATCTTGCGAAGCAATTAATTGAACTTTTTCATAAGTACAATGGGTTTTCTCATCCAAAACATGAAGTTGAACACCTCCATGTTGAGCGTAACAGATTCCGGAAAACAAACTGATTGAGATAATACTAAGTAGCTTCATACCTGACTTTTCTTAAGGATGAAAAGTCCTGTTTAATTCCATAAAACAGTAATAATTGAATTCGATAACTACACTTCAATTTTTGTGGTAAGTTCCCAAAATTACGAACGCGAAAGCAAGTTCGGGATATTACGAACCGGTTCGTAATATCCTGAACTTAATTCGATTTATAGTTTAAAAAAATCAGTTTGGATTAATTATTAAACTTCAAAAGATGCCTTTTAGGCAACTTCTCCATCAACAAAATACCAGGTTTCTTGTTCCAACTGGAACGTAGAATGCTCTCGATGAATGTTGGGAACTCTATTTTCGTCCAGGAAATAGGCGCTAAATGTAATGGTTGTAGGACTTATATTATGTATTTCAAGTCTTTGCCAAGTACAATGTTCTGCCCATTCTTTGATCGATGTTGCCGAATAATATTTTCGGGTAGAAGGGTGAGTAGTCGCCATTAAATAATCTACCGCAACTGTGCAATAGGCACTATACCGAGAACGCATCAATTGTTCAGCCGTTTTGGCCTTTGTTAAACCTTTGATGAGCGGTTCACAACATTCCGAAAAAGCAGTGAGTGAGCCACAATAACAAGAAATAGATGTCTCCAATTTTTTTATTCGCTAATGGAATAAACTCCCGATAATGTTTTACAAGAACCTCTATCAATAGAAGAACATTTTTTTTCGGTGACAGTAACGTTTTTTTCAGTGACAAGAATCGTAACATAGGTACAACCATCTTCACTTTCAGCATACAATTGGTTTTCAGAAGCACCTTGTTTCAAGATTCCTTCCAACATATTATTACCGCCACAATCTTCATAATCGGAGCTTACAATAGCAAAGAATGAGGTTCCGTCGCCTGCTGCAAGAATAGAAATGGCAGAACCATCGGCACGAGAATAGGTCAATGGCATTTCAAATTCTTCGGTATCGGTGTATTCCATTTCTTCGCCGTCTGTATATCCTTCTTCGTCAGCGTATTCTTCTTCTTCCTCGTTATATGTATCAACAGGTACATTTTCTGTATACCATACTTGAAGTGCTTCATAATTCAACGTCATGTGATACACCTGATCGGCTGCCCCTGCAGTATGCAATTTCATAGAAGGTTGTTTTTTCTTATCAAGGAAAAAATCCATCATAAAAGGAGCACCCTGAGATTCCTCCATATTTACCGTAAAGGATTTGTTTGTTTTGGTACAAGAACCGTAACCCGCCGAAGAGAAAAGTAGATCACCCGCCTCACCGAAAATATTTTGAGATACAAAAAAGCATGATCCTTCCGTTTGTTCCATTGGGACAAAATCAAAGCCAGAACGCCCCGTTTCATCCACGTAACGCCCAAAATATGAGGCGTCTGGTTGCGCGAAAGAGTAGGTTGATAGAAGTAGGCAAGCAAAGATGAGTAAGTGTTTCATGCGTGTTTTTTTGATAAAAGTAGGGAAATGCTTGAAATTTTAACCGTTTATGAAAAAGTAAATTTACTAGATTCGCTAAATCAAAAAGAGTTGTTTTAGCACGGTGAAAGAAATACGTTTAATTGTTTCCCTTACAAGGGATGAAGTGGTTGAAAAGATTAAAAATATATTTGCTGACGAAAGTTGGCGAAATGCCGATTTCATTACTCAAGATAGACAATTTGGGCACATCTGCACTAAAAGATCGGTTTCTGATGTGCTATTTTATAGCAATGATTTCGATCCCTTATTCATTGATTTACATTTTAAGGAATTAGGACAATCTACCCAAGTAATTATTACACCATCAACCAACGCTTATTTACTAGCATTGAAGATCTTTCTTTTACCATCTTTGTGGATCATTGCTCCTGTTATCGCAATTCATCAGGAAGGATGGCGCATTGTTCCGAAATTGTTGGTTGCATTAATTTCCATTCAGCTGTTATTATGGATACTGAACAAGTTCTATAAGGGTCAGACACAAAAGATCGTGAATGTTTTAATAGAAAATCTTACCCCGTTTAAGATTTAAACTGACGTTAATAATAATTGTTGGTATCAAGTTTTAGTAGTTGAAGTATTAAACTTAATTATTCCACCTCCGAGTCCATTACCTCTAACTCCACATCCCCCGCTTTCCCATAATAACCTTCTGCTCGATACTCAAATGATTTTGAATGATTGGGTTCAATGAACTCCGTAACTGTAAAATAATGTTCGCCTAATTCATAGCCGGTTTCGGTGAGTATTCTTACATGCATTTGCACATTTTTGTAAGTAGCTTCGGAGGCATTGTTATAGATTCGACCTGTAACCACTATATTACTTAGTAAAGTAGGACGCCAACGTATTTCGGCGGTGATGTATTCTAGCGGATTTGATTGCTCACGTTCTAATAATTCTTGTCGTAATTCTTCATCTGTTTTTTGTAGCGGCTCGTTGTAATCTGCTTCGTTTTGAAGTTCATCATTCGATTGTGGCAGTTCGTCATAGTCAGGTTGGTAGCTGTGATTGGTGCTCGATGAATTTAGTTGAACAAGATAAAATACCAATACTCCAATGGCAAGTCCAATGAGTGCAAGAATCAATACCCGAATCAGTATGCGATAGGTCGAAATCTTAGTCGTTGGTTGATTTTGAATCGTTTTTTTAGCTCCCGTCAACGGTATTTCTTGATCAATCCGGTTCATTTTTTCCTGATCACTTTCTTTCGGAGCAAATCTTCGAGTAATGGCTGTAAGCATTTCCAAATTCAGGGTTTCACTCGCATTCGCTTCCAATTCTTCGATTGTAAAGAAAATAGTTCCATTCGTCAATTTCAGTACATAATTGAAGGAATCATTGATGGTGAATAGTTGGTAGGTGCCAATCTGATGATTGAAAATCTTAACTTTAGTAAGGAGTGATAAAATATCATCTTCATTGAACGTGGCCTTCATGTAAACTCAATTAATGGAAATAAAATTTCAGTGTTTTAGAACGTAAAAAATAATTTCAAACACCGAATAACGGAATTTGTAAGGGTTTAATTTATACCGTCAATAATACAAGCTATAATTGTACTATTTTACCGTATTTACCACATATTTTTCTGCGGTTTACCGCAATTACTCAAGGTGAAATTCCACCGTTTAAGAACCCTGTTTCCACACTGAAAATTGTAACTTCGCACTATGAATATCATCCTCATCGGATTTATGGGATCGGGCAAAAGTACAGTTGGGAAAGATTTGGCTTCTAAATTGCAATGGTCTTTTGTCGACAGTGATGCTTGGATAGAAGCACAAGCCGGAGCTTCCATATCCCAGATTTTTGAATCGGAGGGTGAGTCGGGTTTTCGCGCCTGGGAACAACGATTTGTTCATCAACTCGACAATACTAGAGGAATTATTGCCTGTGGTGGTGGATTACCTTGTTTCAATGATTTAATGGTCGAGCTCAAACAAAAAGGAACCGTAGTTTACTTGAAAGCATCGGTTGAAACCCTTGTTGACCGATTGAAATTCGAACGCGAAGATCGCCCACTATTGAGCTTGGTTTCTGACGCGGAATTCGCTCAGGAAATCACCATTCGATTAGAAGGTCGTGAACCGGTTTATTTGCAAGCTGATCTAACCATTGAAACGGATGGAAAAACGACCAGTGAAATTGTTAATGAAGTAGTTGCTTTGATTCCGTGATTTATCCGTTTATTAACCGCTTGACTGCCTCAGGCATGTTTAGAAACACTTATAAGCGCACAAATAAAGGAATATAGCGGATTGACACTTCATTCTAATCGCTGAAAAAACGCCTTCTTAATCTTGCATAATGGATGATGTATAATTCAGTGAAAGACCAACCGAAATTTCACTTTTAGAGTATCCGTTTTTATCCGTTAGAAACTCTTATTGGCTCGCAGATAAAGGATCCTAGCGAATTGAACTTGTATTTTGGTTAATGAAAAACCACCTTCTGCAATTTGCTTTTTGGATGAATGGGAGTGCTCTTGAGAATCTCCCAAAACTCGACCTTAAGCTTAGTCGTTTCTAACCGTTAGAAACACTTATAGTCTTACAAATAAAGGAATATAGCGGATTGACACTTCATTCTAATCGCTGAAAAAACGATTTCTTAATCTTGCATAATGGATGATGTGTAATTCAGTGAAAGACCAATCGAAATTCCACTTTTAGCTTATCCGTTTTTATCCGTTAGAAACACTTATTGTACTGCAAATACTGGGGATCATCAAATTGATCAGGTGATTATGTAGATTGTATTGTGCGACTAATCATAAAAACTTTTCACGAATTCTAAAGATCAAATTCAAGGGCGATTTTAATCTCGATTTCGCTTAAAACGGTTAAACGTTTCTAACCGTTAGAAACACTTATCGTACTGCAAATACTGGGGTTCATCAAATTGATCAGTTAATTTTCTTCGTCCTCATCCACCCCAAAAAAGCTGATTTTCTGCCCGCTTTTCTCACGTTTCAGGAAATAAGCATAAACCGCAGTATGTAATACTAGAATGGCAAAGGCAATTTTGTCGAAAAAAGTAGTATCACCACTGTAATAACCGAAACCGAGCATGACCAGCATAAAGAGGAGGTACAAAGCGCAACCGGTAAAAAAGAAGTAAACAAAGCGTTCGTTTTTTCGCCAGAGAAGAACCAAACCTATGAAAACGATCATCCAAAAACCGATGGAAATTGCATGGAAAGCTTCCAAACGTCCGATAAATGCGTTGGGTTCAAAACCGAGTTCAATTCCGCGAGCCTCAATCATTTCGGTGACGTTTATTTCTTTTTGGTCAACGATCATTTCACGCATTCGGATGGCAATTGTACCAAGTACCGACCAAATCAAAAAGATCAACCAAATAATCAAAGCGAGGAAAAAGCTGAATTTAGTGTAATTGTCAGGCGATTCTTGACCGAAAATGAAGTTGCGAATGCGCATCAAAAGCGGTAACGGACTATTTAAGTGCGCTTCAAACTCTTCCCGCAGACTGACTTTTTTTTCTTCTTCCTCCGACATACAGCGAAATTACAAAAATGGTGGGTGAAAATGCGGTTGGTGTTCGGGATTTTGCGAACACTCGAATTACCGAATTCGGGAATTTTATTTTTGAAGGTGAACTACCGATCAATTTGTAATTTTGCCACCATGATAACCGATGAATTGGACGCACAATCCTTTACTTTTCTCGAAGAAACACCGTTTTTGGATCATTCGCACCCGAATATTCAAGCTTACGTGGCCGAATTTCGTGAGTTAACTGATCCGCAAGAACAAGCGACACAACTTTACCTGAAAGTACGCGACGGATTTTTGTACGATCCGTATCATCTTGATTTGCGCCCCGAAGCCTTGGTTTCAAGCGCCATTATAGGGAATTCACGTGCCTGGTGTGTTGAAAAGGCCATTGTTTGCTGTTCAGGATTGCGGGCATTAGGTATTCCTGCCAGATTGGGGTTCGGGATTGTAAAAAATCATGTGGGTGTCGATAAACTGGTGAGTTATCTGCGAAAGGACGAAATCGTATTTCACGGTTTTGTAGAAGTATTGCTGAATGGAGGTTGGACGAAATGTACACCGGCGTTTGATCGCAGAATCTGTCGGATCAATCAAGTGCAACCGTTAGAGTGGGATGGAACCTCAGATTCCTTGTTTCAAGCTTTTCGGGGCGAAGAAAAATACATGGAATACATTCACTTCTACGGATCGTTCGCTGATGTTCCAATTTCATTAATGCACAGTGAGATGCAGGCGCATTATCCTCATTTATTTGAAACGCCCATTGATACAACTGCTTTTTCTTTTCGATTTGATAGTACACTCGTGGTGGAATGAACGCTAATGGCAGCTGAAATGAATGATTGAGTCGCAATTCCCGGTTCCAAAAGAATAAATGTGCAATCATCTGTTTGCTCGGTGTTACCTTTCCAATTTTCGAATTGTTGAATGAGTTTGGAATAAAGAATTCCTGTAGGTTCATTGGCATTTTTAATAAACCATTCGCGTAGGAATTTCCGTCCCATTTTCTTCGATTTTATACCTCCGAATTGATCTACCATCCCGTCGGAGAATAAAAACAACCGATCTTTTGAATAAAGTTGAATTTCGTATTGTTCAAACGAACTGACTTCAAAATAGGTGTAACCGATCGGCATACGCTGACCAACCACTTCTACCAATTCTCCTTCTCGAATGATCCAAAGTGGTAGTTGTGCTCCTGCAAACGTAATCGTGTTTTGTCTGCGATTCCAAGCAAAGAGTGCCAAATCCATTCCATCGTAACGTTTGTCTTCTTGTGTATTCAAACGTCGGCTTACCAATGAACGCAAAGCATCGAGCAATAACGCAGGTTCACGAATTCCCGAACCGATCAATTCATCCAATGCATTCATTCCCATAACGCTCAATAACGCTCCCGGAACCCCATGTCCGGTGCAATCGGCTAACGCAAAATAAAGAATGTTCTCTTCATTTTCATTGACTTCTTTCATCCAGTAAAAGTCGCCACCAACCATGTTTTTGGGTTTGTAATAAATCCAGGCTTCCTGAAAAGAGCGCAGTAATTTAGCCCGAGAAACAAGCAGACTTTGTTGTAAATCCTGCGCATAACGCAAACTTTCCATCATTTCCAAATGCTGTAACTCAAGTTGGTGATTTTTGAATTGAAGTGATTTGGTTCTCCGTTCCACACGATCTTCCAGCAATTGCATATCCGATCGAATTTTGCGGGTCAATTTCAAGAAGTGCAAGGTGATCTTTCCGAAATCATTGCGTGGAATGCGAAGTAATGTATCTTGGTGAAATTGATAATTCGTGGCAATGTAGTTGGCCATGGTTCGCTGTAAATTTTTCACTTGTCGCGAAAATTTGCGCGTAAAAAATATTGTGCAACCAATAGCGAAACACACCATCAATCCATTCAACAATAAGATCGTGTTTTCAGCATTAGAAGATGCATTGAGACTTGCTTTTAGTAAACCCGATCGTTGTTTCCGTACACTATCTTGCAGTGCTTCAAAATGATCCAGCCAATGATTGTAAAATCCGCTTTTGCCGGGATGGAGCAATTTCAGGTAATCGGTTGATAAACTATCGAAGTAAACGGCATAGTGATCCAACGCATCGGGCAAGTGAGTGTGTTTTTTCCAAAGCATCATTTCTTCCTTGAATCGATCGGAGTAGGTAGGGTCTACCCGCATTAAGAAGTCTTTTTCATGCCGTCTCAAGCTCAGTAATTGTTCGTTATACTGAGGGAAATCGTTTTCCATTTGGTGAGCCAGATCACGCATTTCACCTATTAATCCTTCGTCTTTAAATCCTATTCGACTGACCTTTTGCAGTAATTGTTGTTCTAATTTTAATAATTGGCTAAAAGATGAAACGTCTACACCTTCATTAAAAGCGGAAAGATCATTCGCGCGCAGTGAAGCATTATTGGTCATCGATTCTTTTAAGGTCTTGGTCCAAAAACGTTTGTTCAAGGCCAATTGGTGCTCGAGATCAGTAGCTACATAATCAAATTGAGGATGATGTTGCGCAAATGATCTGAATTGTTCTTTGTGTTGTTGCAAGACCTGAGCCAAGTGGTCGGATTTCGCCACTTCGCGCTGCATGGTATATATAGCATCTATGTGGTAAAAATTAATTACCCCTATAAAAACCAAAACCACACAAAATCCACCAAAAACCCCTAAAAACAATCGTTTCATCCGTACAAATAATACAGTGCAAAGGTGTACACCTCGTGTTGTTTCAGCTTGAACTCCTTGTGAAGACTGTGTTAATACAGCATTTTAAAATATACTCACCATGGTATTAGTTGACATGAAAGAGTGTATATTTGAACAAAATAGTGGAAATGAGATTGATAATCTTTCTAGCATGCTTCATACCAACCTTGTCTTTTGCACAATCGATCAAGTATGCACTTAAAATGCCGAAACCTCAAAATCATTACTTCGAGGTTGAAATGGAATTACGTGACTTTAAAGCTTCTGAAGTAACAGTAAAAATGCCGGTTTGGGCTCCTGGTTCTTATTTGGTTCGTGAATTTTCGCGTCACGTCAATACAGTGAAAGCCGTTGATGAGAACAACAAAGAATTGAAGGTAACCAAAACGGCAAAAAACGAATGGAAAATTGCCAAAGGAAAATCGAAATTGGTGAAAGTAAACTACGATGTTTACGCGTTTGAATTATCAGTACGTACCAGTTTTCTAGATCTTTCGCATGGTTTTGTTTCGGGAAGTAGTGTTTTCTTCTTTGTAGAAGGTTTTCAGCAACTTTCGGGAACGCTGGATGTATATCCTTACAGTTCGTTCAAAACGATCACAACTCCGTTGACTAAATCAGCTGAAAGTGTTCAAGGCGATGGCACGAATGAGCGATTTACTTTTGCCAACTACGATGAATTGGTTGATTCACCACTCGAAATCGGTAATCATGAGTTGTTTTATTTCCAATCTGGAGGCACACACCACCAAGTTGCTTTATATGGTTTGGCCAATTATGATATGGAGCAGTTGAAGATAGATATGGAGCGAATCACGGCTGCTGCAACAGATGTATTCGGACAAAATCCGTGCAAAGAATACACTTTTATCATTCACAATGTCATCAACGGACAAGGTGGTTTGGAGCATTCCAATGCATGTGTGTTGAGCGTGAATCGATGGACCTATGCACCGGCTGAATACAACAACTTCTTATCGCTGGTAGCTCACGAGTATTTTCACTTGTGGAATGTAAAACGTATTCGACCAATAGAATTGGGGCCGTTTAATTACGACGAAGAAAATTACACAACACTTTTGTGGGTAATGGAAGGCTTTACTTCTTACTACGATGAATTATTGATGGTGAGAGCAGGATATTATTCAAAAGAAGATTACTTACGCAAATTGCAAGGCACAATCAACTATGTTGAAGGTTCAACCGGAGCTCGCGTTCAATCGGTAGCTCATGCCAGTTTTGATGCTTGGATCAAGGCTTACCGCCCGAATGAAAACAGTGGAAACACCACCATGACCTATTATTCGCGTGGAGCGATGCTAGCTTCATTGCTAGATGCAATGATCATTGATAAGTTTGAAGCTCAAAAATGCCTCGATCATTTTATGCGTTACCTATACGATGAATACTATGTGAAGAAAAAACGTGGATTTACGGAAGTTGAATTTCAGCAAGCATTAGAAACGTTTATGGGACAAGACATGGATGCGTTTTTCAACGACTATGTTTACGGAACAAAAATCCCTGACTTCAAATCGGTTTTCAGTAAAGTGGCAGTGAATGTGATTTACACAGGAAAACCGGCGGCTTCGTTTGGAGCTTCTGTAGCACAAGAAGGGGGCAAAACCATTGTGAAATCGATTCGTGCCGGATCTACAGCCGAAGAGGCCGGAATAAGCGTTGGAGATGAGTTGATTGCATGTAACGGAATTCGCGTTGATCAAAGTACGTTTGATAATTTTATTTCGAGTTTGGTTTCGGGTGAGTACATCGAATTGATTGTGGCCAGAGAGGAAATCGTATTGAATTTACAAGCCAGAATGACCACTTACGAACGACCAAGTTTCCGTTTTGAAACCATGACTCCATCCAACGAGAAATTCTATTATTGGTTAAGATCGTTGCATTAAAAATACACGAAGAATTTATAAACTGAAAAGGCTCGGAAATCACTCCGAGCCTTTTTCAATATGTCTTGTAAGAATGTGTGATTGGTATCGTTTACCCGATACGTTTATACCACAAGTGTCCGTTATTTAATCGCTCCAACACACAATTTCATGCGAATGATACGTTTTGCGGAAGCGTCTACTTGTGCTTTGAATACTTTATCCGCGCGGTATTTTTTCAAGATATCACTGTGTGCTTTTGCCGCATCTAATGGCATCAGTACAATATCACAACCTGCTTCAATTGCTTTTACGTTGCATCCCGGAATTGCGGTTACACCTCCCATATTCATGGCGTCGGTAACAATCAATCCTTTAAAGCCCATTTCTGTGCGCAGCAAATCGGTTACAATCACTTTCGAAGCTGTTGAAGGCATTCCGTTTGTGTTGTATTTCGGATTGTTGGCAACAGCCAAGTGACCAATCATGATCGACAAAACGCCGTCAGCAATCAGTTTCGGGTAGTTGCCGATTTCTTTTAACTCACCGTCGATAACCTGAAGTGATTTGTGCGTGTCGCCGGAAACGAGTCCATGACCAGGGAAATGTTTGGCAGTTGCAATGATTCCTTGTTTTTGCGTTGCCAAAATAAAAGCATTCGACCAAGGGATGATGTTTGCCGGAACAGCTCCAAAACTTCTGAAACCAACTGTTTTGTTTGGCGACATATCCACCACCGGTGAAAAGTTGTAGTTAATACCAATATCTTTCAAATCAAACGAAATCGTATCGGCATAAGCACTTACTTCTTCAACCGTTTTCATTTCATTGGCTTTTTTAACCGGATGTGATCCTTTGATCTTGCGATTGACCAAACTCGGTTCGGCATCTGCACTGTACAAGAATCCCGGATTTCCCAACAACACGTTCATCGTGTTAAAATCAGTGATCCATTTTGTAAACTCTGCTTTTGTTCCATTAAGCATCAATACACCACCAATTTGACGTTTACTGATGTGTTTCTTAATCGTAGACAATGTTTGACCATATTCACCCACAGCAGGCATAATAAGTTGTGCCACAATGGCAGTGTCATCCAAGGATGCAAAAATGGAATCAACGTCTTTGTTCAATTGCTCATTTTCAGACAAGTAATCGGTCAATTGATACGAAGTTTCTATTTTCGGTAACTTCGGAATAGTGCGTTCGGGAGTCGGTTTTTTAGGTTCTGCACTTTGACCGCATGCTAGCAACAATAAAGCTGCTCCGGTTGTTATCGCGATGAGTTGTTTCATTTTCCAAATACTTTATCTATATAATTCCCAAAATTAATGGCTTTAAAGGCATCTCCGGGTGATAACCTAAAAGACTTTTGCACAACCTGCCTGTCAACAATCATTCCATAACCCATCAAAGGTTGGTTTAATGCTCCGGCGGTGATTTGTTTCAAGGTTCCAAAACGCAGGTCATAACAACGAATGGTGTCTTTACTTTGTTCCAATGCACAATAACCGTTGGTAATATAAAGTAATTGTGCGTTGCGATCTTTATCTTTCCACTTCAGTTGTTTAAATAACGCATGGTTTTTGGGGATTGTTTGAATTTCATCCGGATTGAATTCCGCAAAAAGAGACTTGTAACCAACATAATAATTGTCTGAATCTTCACTTATCATTTGCCAATAAAAAGAGGTGAGGGGCATGGGGGTTACCATGGCGTTTTTGACCTGATGATTTCCTTCCTGAAAATAGCCGGTGGCTTGGCTTAAGATTACAAGTTTTACTATAACACCCCAAAGCAAGTATCCACTCGACCAAATAATTCCAGCCCAATTCCATTTGGAACGTTTGGGATTGGTGCGCTTGGTAAACAAAGCTATTATTAATAAAATCATGAATGGCAGCGTGTAAAGCGGGTCAATGATAGAAACCGTATTGAACGTGATTCGCGGATCGAATGGCCATAGAAATTGTGTTCCGTAATTGGTAAAGATATCCAACATCGGATGGGTAATGATAGCTAGAGTCCACAACAAAATCCATGTTTTTCGTTCGTAGCGCTGTTTGTACAATTTGGTAAACAACCAGCCAAGTAATGGCCCTGCGAGCAAAGCAAACAACAATGAATGCGAAAAACCACGATGAACCAAGGCAGCATCAAACGGATGGTAGAAAGATCTTAAGAACACATCTAAGTCAGGAATTGTTCCGCCAATCGCTCCCCACAATGCTGCTTTTGCTCCCATTTTTCTACCGCCAACTGCTTCGCCAACAGCGGCTCCTAATACGATTTGTGTTAAAGAATCCATCTAAAGAATCAAGAATTAGAGCAGGAACACTCAATGGTTGAGCAACCTAAAATGAAAGGTGAAAAGTACGTTTTTTTTTGAGTGAAAAAGTAGTTGATAGTGGTGAAAGACCTGAACTTTTTTAGTATCTTAATATTGGAAAAGTAAAAATATGTTGAAAGATTCAGTCGCAATAACCAGTTGGGCCGCAGAAGATCGCCCTCGAGAAAAGATGTTATCAAAAGGAAAAAATGCTCTATCAGATGCAGAATTATTGGCCATATTAATTGGAACAGGTTCAGGGAATAACACTGCTGTTGACCTTGGTCGTAGTTTACTTCAATTATGTAATGGCGATCTCTACGAGTTGGGAAAGTTGCGTTTACCGCAAATGTGTTCGGTGAAAGGAATAGGTCCTACAAAAGCGGTCAAACTCATGGCAGCCCTTGAATTGGGTAGAAGAAGAAAAGAGCAACAAGCAACAAAAAAACAATTGGTTGCTTCATCTGCAGACGGCTATAACCTGATTAAATCCTATTATTCCGATTTAGACCATGAAGAATTCCATATTATTTTACTTAATCGTTCCAACGGATTATTGGGAATTCGTCAAATTTCAAAAGGAGGCTTAGCCGGTACTTATGTTGATCCGAAAATCATTTTCAAGATAGCCATAGACATGGGCGCATCCGGTATTATGCTCACGCACAATCATCCAAGTGGGAATAACAGACCAAGTAACAGCGATCATGAACTAACACGTAGAATCGTGCAATTTGGCAAACTCATTGAAATGCCGGTAATGGATCATCTCATTATTACCGATAATGGTTACTTTAGCTTCTCAGATAACGGATTATTGCGATGAAAAAAATAATGACGATCATAGGTGCTCGTCCTCAAATCATTAAAGCTGCGGCTATTAGCAGGGCTTTGAATAAACTTTACGCGAATGAAATCGAAGAGTTGATCGTGCATACCGGTCAGCATTACGATGAAAATATGTCAGCTGTTTTTTTTGAAGAATTAGGGATTCCGAAACCGTTTGCTCAGCTCAGTATCGGTAGTAGTTCGCATGGTGATCAAACCGGAGCGATGATGCGTGATTTGGAACATCTGATGATCAAGCATTCCCCTGATGCCGTAATTGTTTATGGCGATACAAATTCAACGTTGGCCGGCTCATTGGCAGCCTCCAAAATCGGGATTCCGGTTATCCACATTGAAGCCGGTTTACGTAGTTTCAACAAAGCTATGCCCGAAGAGATCAATCGGATCATGACGGATCATGTTTCCACTTTATTGTTTTCACCTACAAAACAAGGAATAACGAACTTGCAACGCGAAGGTTTTTCTTTGAGTTTAGACGGTAAAGCCACGATTGATCATCCTAAAACCTATCATTGTGGTGATATCATGCACGATAACAGTTTACACTTCTCTACATTGGCAGAGCAACAATCAACGCTTTTAGCTGAACTTGGATGTAAAGGAAAACCGTTTATACTGGCAACTGTTCACCGCAATATAAACACAGATTATCCGTTGCGTTTACAAGCTATTTTCAGAGGATTGTTAACGATTGCTCAAACGCATCAATTGGATATGGTTTTGCCGCTTCATCCGCGAACACGCAAGTATCTTGAGCAAACTGCAGATCATGATT
>Ga0302292_1001598_pt1 | contig 14399 bp, 11 predicted proteins | sample III_Fen_N2_1_FD_194553 | JGI IMG/M metagenome (GOLD analysis project Ga0302292, IMG submission 194553) | Peat permafrost microbial communities from Stordalen Mire near Abisko, Sweden - III_Fen_N2_1 | ecosystem: Environmental > Terrestrial > Soil > Wetlands > Permafrost | place: Sweden: Abisko...
AAAGCCGGAGCAAAAGTCATTGTGGTGGAAAAAAATTCCTTTATCGGGGGAAATACCAATTATGCCAACGGTATGAACGCAGCAGGGACTTCAAAGGGAAGAAATTATACTCCCGAACTTTTCTACGAAGAAACCATGAAAGGCGGACATTACCTGAATAATCCGGATTTGGTGAAAGTACTGGCATATCAGTCGGAAGAAGCTGCTCGCTGGATTGACAGCCTGAAAAAAGTTGCTTCAACCGTACAGGGAAACCATCTTTCTTCAATGGATGAAACTGCATTCGGTGCTCAACTAATTCGGATATTAAATGCTGAGATTAAAAAGCTGAAACTGGATGTCCGGCTAAATACCAAGGCAGTGGAAATTCTTTCGGCGAATAATGCAGTAACCGGCATACGTGTCGAAACAGGGACAGGACATGCTTACACCATCCATTCCAAGGCGGTGGTTATTACCAGCGGTGGTTTTGGTGCAAATCAAGTTATGGTTACCCGCTACAATCCGAAATTAAAAGGATTTGCAACGACCAATCAACCGGGAGCCACCGGAGATGCTTTTGGAATGGTTGAAAAACTGGGCGTAAGTCTGGTGGATATGAATCAAATTCAAACCCACCCCACTGTATTGCCCACCAAGCATCAAACCATTACCGAAGGGGTTCGCGGTGCGGGTGCCATATTGATAAACCGGGCCGGGAAGCGATTTGTTGATGAAACGGAAACACGCGATACCGTTTCCGAAGCTATCTTGCGGCAGAAGGGGAAAACGTTTTTTTTGTTATTCGATTCAGGATTGCTGGAAAAAGTGTCGGCACTTCGTAAAAATAATGAGGAAGGGGTATTAGCCCAGGCAGCCACCCTGCAGGAGTTGGCAACCAAAATCAATGTGAATGAAACCGCTTTAGTTCAAACGGTGGAGGTTTATAATTCCTATGTCAAAGCCCAAAAAGACTCCGAATTCGGGAGAAGGAGATTGGCAGTGGAAATATCCAAATCCCCTTTTTATGCCGTGGAAGTGGAACCGGCCATACACTACACCATGGGCGGCATCAAGATAAATACGGCTACTGAAGTGATTAATACATCGGGCAACGTGGTGAAAGGACTTTTTGCGGCAGGTGAAGTGACTGGCGGTGTGCATGGAGCCAACAGATTAGGCGGCAATGCCATTACCGATATAATTGTTTTCGGACGAATTGCAGGCCGACAATCGGCGGAATATGTAAAAATTCATAACGTCCGATAAATCTTTTGAGGAAACATTCGCTTATTTTGCAAAATTCTACTTCAACATAAAAATCAATTGTTTATAAATTAATATTATTACTCCTATGACCAAAGCAGACCTTGTAACCCGTATTTCCAAATCGACCCATGTGGACGAAACGGAAGTTCTTTTAATTTTGGAATCGTTAATAGAAACCGTAAAAGATTCGTTGACAAAAAATGAAAATGTATACCTGAGAGGGTTTGGCACTTTTGAGGTAAAACATCGGGCTGAAAAAATTGCCCGCAATATTTCTTTGGGCACGAACCTGATTGTTCCGGCACATAACATTCCGGCCTTTAAACCTTCGAAGGTTTTTGAAGGTAAGATCGATCGTGCTGTGAAATAAGCATATGTTGACAGAGTCGGTAAATCAGATTTTTGCAGTTTGTGTGTAGGGAGTAGCTTATTGTTACTCCTTTCCTTTTTTTATAAAATCGTACAGTAGTTTTTTTATAGTTGTATGTAACTATATGATAGTTGTTGAAAAATAGCAAAACAACAAATTGATTTGTTGTTAATGTAAAATATAGTCTTTATCTTTGAAGCATTAAATATAAACGGCAAGGGGAAAAATATAAAATTAATTTAAGTACAAATAGTAACTCAAAATTACGGCTATGGTTTATCTAAAGATAACTGATGCTGATATGATATAGACAAGCCCAAAAAATGAAATCAACAATATCAATTGTTATAAAAGATATGTAAAATTTTTATATTGTCTATTTGCTTTTGAAATTTATAACTTTTGTTTCTTCGTAATATCAATTGTAAAAAATAGATGCCATAGATGTTAGAAAATGGATTAAACAATATTGGTTGAATCTATAGCATTGTTAATTTGATTAGTTTTGTCACTGACAATTTGCCTAAAATATTATACTGTAAATACTGTAAGCTTAATATTAAAGCCTATGAGGTACTTTACCATATATTTATTTATATGCTTGTGTAAATTATAATCGTTTATATAGAATTATTTGCTGTAATCAATGTTGAGTTAAGTAAGGTTTTTGGGGAATGATAAAAAGTAAATCGAATAAGTTAAAGTAAGTTGTAAAATATATTTATTTTACATTTAATCGCTTTCAACTAAAATAGTTTTAAATAGTACAAATCAACTATTGTTATCTTTGACAATTTATACGTATCTATCACAATTAATGACATTACATATGAAAAAACATATTATTCTTTCATTTTTGCTGCTAGTATTAAGCTCTTGTATGGATAATATTTACCCACCTTTGATAATTACCGGTGCAGTAACAAATATCGATAAGGATGGTGCTATGTTTCATTCTAAGATAACTGATTTAGGGATCAAAGATATTATTGAGTTTGGGTTTGTATGGGACACAATTCACAATCCAACTATTGAAAAAGCAGAAAAATATGTTTTCCACCAACAAGCTAAGATAGGGAATTACGAAGCTAAAATTTCTACAAGTCTTATACCTCTTAAGATGTATTACGTCAGGACGTTTATCCGAAACGAAAAAGTGACTACTTATGGCGAAGAAACTAGTTTTCTAAGTAAGGGTGGTAAGAGTCCAGAGATTCTTTCCATATCACCTGTTATGGGTAATCTAGGCGGCACATTGGTTATTGTTGGAAAATATTTTAGTACACGAAGTTCCGTGATAAAAATTAATCAGATAAGTGCAACAATTATTAAATCTAATCAGGATTCGGTATATGTAAAGGTTCCAAGCACATTAGCACGAAAGACTTCGGCTGTAACACTTGTAAGTTTAAATCAATTAGTAGTAGCTAAAGATTCATTTACATTGATATCTCCAATCATCACTAATTTTGAAACAAAAAGAGGAACTTATGGTGATGAAGTTATAATTACGGGAAAGAATTTCTTAGAAAACCCTTCAACGGTTAGAGTTTATTTCGACAAAGCAATAGCCAATTATCAAATTATAGATGATAAAATGATAAAGGCTATTGTTCCCAACGAACTTGATAATGCAAATTGCAGTATCGCTGTAGTTATGAATAATCAGAAAACCGAATCGGTTGATAGATACTCGTTGTTACCTATCGAAATATCAGATTTTAGTCCTAAGACAGCGTTAACCGGAGGTACAATAACCATAAGCGGAAAAAACTTCAGCCCAGTGATACCTAATAACAAAGTCTATATTGGTGGCGTATTAGCCAAGTCGGTATCAGTTTCTAGGAACACGCTAACAGTTACATTATCTTTACAGGATACAGCTGTTTATGATAGCCGGAATGCGACCTTAAAAGTAGATGTTGCTGGAAATATAAGAACCTTTAATGATAAACTTTTGATTAATGACAAATGGTTCAGGAGAGCAAATACTCCAGTAGAATTTGGAGTAGGACATAGTAGTTGTCCTACATGTCCTATAATATATTACGATAATTCTTTGGCAAACTGTTTTGTCGTAAGCAAAATAGCTTACATAGGTTTGAATAATAAGAAAGATTTCTGGGCTTATGATACAGACAAAAATACATGGAGGAAACTCAAAGATTTTCCGGGAATTCCAAGAATGTATGGTACCGGATTTGTGTCTGGCAATAAGATATATTTTGGAACAGGATTAAGCAATTATTATTCAAATCTCCAAACTAGCATTAATGACTGGTGGGAATATGATATATCAACAAATTCGTGGCTTCAAAAGAACAATTTCCCAGTTGCAACTTATAACAGCATTGGTTTTAACGATAACGATGGATGTTTTATGTCAAATGGCTATAAATATACTTATAATAAAAGTCCAGCGTACTATACTTTCTTTCTGCAGGCATTGAAGTATAATCCAGAGAATGATAGCTGGAGCAATCAAGTCATTGGTTCGTGGGATGATTATACTTTTTCCAGTATGAATTTTTGGATTCCTTGTAAATCAGTAGGAAATGAAGTTTATGTGAATTTGGGAATTCGCGAAGTTTACAGATATACAGATAGAATATATATTATCAATAGCAAAAACAATACGATGAAAAGTATTGCTGATTATCCAATGAATTTGAATTGCGAAACAATTTCTTTTTATATTAACGGGAAAGTTTTTATAAGGAAGAAAGCAATTGATGAGTATAGTAGTAGTTCTGCTTTTTATTACTATGATGACATAAATAATAAATGGAAACCGGCACAAACGGATGTATATTCACTTTTAAGATATGGTATTGCATTTGAAGTAGATAATATCGGTTTTGTTGGGCTAGGTAACAGTAATCAGATGTATGAATTTGACCCAAACAGATAAACTATGAAGAGAATTATATTAATCAGTATATTATGCGTTTTGGGTATAAAAGGCTATTGTCAACTGCTCGAAGATAAAACAAACGTTTACTTTGGTTATCAGAATGGTTTTTACTTAGGAAATGAGTTATTCAATAGTAATGGTACTATCTCGCCTTCATTCTATTCAAATCTAAAATCGAATAATGGATTGACGATTAAATACCTTACTAATCAAACACCAAATTTAGGTTTGGGCTTCAAACTTGGATTTCTTACTTCTACGAACTGGCAAAGTAGCAATTATATAAGCTATAATGGTTCTAGCTCTTCATCAATCAAATTGCAACCTGTATTTCAAATGCATACAAAATCTAACAAAAATGGGCTTTATAATTGTATGAAATTATATGGCGAAATATCACCCGTTTTTGAGTTCTCAATGATAAGTATTCGGAATAATTTATTTGATATTATTGAAACGGAAAAGAAATACAATACATTTAGCATTAATAATCTTTTTTATGGACTGGAAGTTGGTGTCGGATGTGAGTATGCGTTCACAAACAAAATTGGTGCTTATATTGATATGTCGATGCAGGAAGGATTTATTAACGCTCCACTTTTTTTAGACAGCAATTTTACATTGTTAGGATTTAATATCGGAGTCCGTATCAATTTATCGAAAGTAAAACGTTTTAATTATTAATCCCACTATGAAACATCTATATTCAATAATCCTTTTGTTTTCGGTCATTAGTTTTTCTTCAGCCAAAGGAAAATACAAAGAAACCAATTTTTTTACTGAGAGCAAGTTTATCTACGATGTATGTCTGTCAAAAAATGGAAAGGTAATTATTTGTACTGATAATAATACAATTAAAGCCTTTTCAGTTGAAAATAAAAAGTTAATAGAAAGCTATACCGGTGGACATAGAAATAAAGTTCTTTGTGTTGCTATTTCGCCTGATAGTTCAATGTTGGCAAGTGGTGGTAGCGACAGTACTGTTGTCATATGGGATTTCAATACGCATGCTGTTGTTAATAGAATTGATTTTGCCAAAGGGAAAATTACCAGTATTAAGTTTTCTCCCGACAATCAATTCATCTTATTTGGTTGCTCTAATTCACAGGCTTACTTATGCAATATAAAAGAGCAAAGGAAGGTTCATGAGTTTAAAGATCAACAACTGGATGTTACTTCAGTGGCCTTTACTTCAGATGGAAGTATGATTGCCATTGCTGGGGGGGATAAAATTATAAGACTATACAGCTCTGTTAATTATGAATTAAAGTCTGAGCTGAAAGGTCACACTAATTGGATACGCACAATTGGTTTCTACAACCAAGATAAAAATTTGATTTCAGGGGGTGATGACAAAAAAATAATTCAATGGAATTTATCAAAGCATGAAAGTAAGAAGACTAGTACACATGAAGATTGGGTTTTATGTATTGATTTTGACAATTCTTTATTTAATAAAACTAATTCGTATGTATTTGGAACAATGAATGGCTCAGTTATTATTAATTTTAGCCTAGGTGTCTATAAAGCTAAACTAAATTCGCCAATCAGCAAGGTTATTTTTCTGCCAAATGAAACGGGCATGATTGAAATTGCTGTCGCTACTTTGGGTTCCGGGTTAAAATATGTTGATGCAGTTAGTATGCAAGCGATCATGTATAATCCGCTAAAAGAAGTTAGAGGTAAAAAATACAAATAAATAGATACCCAACCTTCAAAATATCGATAATAATTTTTGCTTGTAATTAACTTCATATGTAATTAAACAAAATCAGATGTAAATAAGTGTATAAAGTTAATATTGCTGGTGTTGGATTTTGGTCAAACACTTGAAATGAAAACTGGGCTGACTTTGTTATCTGTTTTAAGATTCAGATATTGTTTGTAATCAGCCAATTTAATAGTGTTAGTCTTTTTTGTTTTTGAAAGGACTTTTGCTTTTAATCCACTTGGAATTTTAATCCAACTTACAGAGAATTTGAATACATGATGCAAGATATGTTTAATGAACGTGACAGAAATCATAAGAGATAAATCAATATTGAAGGCTTTTATTGATGTGGTAATTGAAATTGAAAAAGCAGAATTAGAACTGGATCTAAAGTAGTTAACAGAGTTTGAAAAGCTCTTTAGAATTTTAGCTAATACTGCATGAAGCGCCTGATTTAAAAAAGTTTTTGAAGCTCTAAGGGCCGGTTGCCAAAGAGGTTAATTTTTTTCTCTCAATTCCAAGGAAATCAAAAACTTGCTAGGAGTAAATTAACAAATAAGTCCACAAAGTTCAAATTGGTAGATGTTTAGACGATTAGCCTGCTTCTTTAAAAAATAAGCACAATACCTTTCTATACAAAATATACCTAAAAAATGGTATGCAAAATGCCTATCAATCGGTATTTATTTTACTAAATAAATCCATTATTTTTGTATCAGTAAAAACATTACTTACACAAATACAAACGATATGGCAAAAATAGCAAAGCAACTCACCGAATTGATTGGTAACACTCCATTACTTGAATTGGTTAACTACCAAGTTTCCAAAAAACTGGAAGCTACCATTGTAGCTAAACTGGAAAGTTTTAATCCTGCCGGTAGCGTGAAAGACCGCATCGCCCTGGCAATGATTGAAGATGCCGAAAAGAAAGGCATTTTGAATAAGGATTCCATAATTGTAGAGCCTACCAGTGGAAACACGGGCGTCGGTTTAGCATTTGTTGCCGCTGCCAAAGGCTATAAATTAATTATTACCCTTCCCGAAACTTTTAGCGTGGAGCGTCGTAACCTGCTCAAAGCACTGGGTGCTGAACTGGTTTTGACTCCCGGAGCACTCGGAATGAAAGGTGCAGTGTCCAAAGCCGAAGAAATTGCTGCCAATACACCCAATTCATTTTTTCCCCAACAATTTGAGAATCCTGCTAATCCTGATATTCATAAACGGACTACAGCCGAAGAGATTTGGCGCGATACCGATGGAAAAGTTGATATTTTCGTGGCAGGAGTTGGAACCGGTGGAACGGTGAGCGGAGTTGGAGAGATCTTGAAGAAATACAATCCGAACGTAAAAATAGTTGCCGTTGAACCTACCGAATCACCGTTGCTTTCGGGTGGTACTCCCGGGCCTCACAAAATTCAGGGCATCGGACCAAACTTTGTTCCCGGTACGTTTAATCGAGCTGTGGTGGACGAGATTCTTCCTGTGAAAAGCGATGACGCCATCCTTACTGCCCGCGAACTGGCAAGGAACGAAGGCTTGTTGGTAGGCGTATCGTCAGGAGCAGCCGTTTATGGAGCAACTGTTTTGGCTAAACGCCCTGAAAATAAAGGAAAAGTCATAGTCGCTGTTCTGCCCGATACCGGTGAGCGGTATCTCTCCACGGTGTTGTATGCTTTCGAGGAATATCCGTTGTAGAAGCAGATCAATTCAGGTTTAAACCTGATATTTACTAAATATACCTACAGAAAGGTATTAAAAATGCCCTTAAAGCGGTATTTAGGTTTCGGCGTAACCCCACTATCTTTGCAGTATAAAGATAATTCAAAGAAAAGATTTTAAAAAGCAATTGTAAATTATAGTTTATGAATTCATTAAGAATGTACATGTATATGTGTTGCTGTCATTGCCATTTCAATGACCGGTCAGGGCGCTTGTGCTAATTCATAAAACGAATTTACAAAAAACAAAAACGCAGCCGGTCAGTAAACATTGATCGGCTGCGTTTTTTTTATCCATACTCAAAACGTTGAGTACCGAATTGAATCTAAATTTCGCAATCATACAGTTCTTTCGTTTAATTTGGCTTACTGAATTGTTTTTCTTCGATGCGAATCGCGGAAAAACAATTGGTAGGCAATTTACAAATATACTTTTGATTGGATGGATACCTAATTTTCTGATTAATGTTAGAACTAATTTATGTTTTCGTTCGATGTGAATCGCGTGATTACTATGAATAATGACAAAGTCTAAATGTTTAAAATTAAACCTTCGATGCTGTGGTTATTATTCTTATTTTGTTTTAGTTTATTGTGTTTTTTACCCATCGTTTCTCTTCAATGCAAGTTGAAGAGGGATGGTGGTTAAATTTTCCGATTTAGATTTTATTACTCAACGAATCAACAATTTCATTAGAATAAATAAAGCAAGACCCCGATTTTAAATTGGCTTCGAGCTTCTAAAAATAAAATATTATGGCTGGATTTTCAATTACCTTTCAAAAAGCATTGGCTAAAATTCTCAATCTGAAATCAAACAATCAAAGTAACAACTCTTCAAATCAAAAAGAAACTATGGCTACAAATGAATTGAAATTTGAAACCCTGCAAATACATGCAGGTCAAGTAGTGGACGGAACAACCCACGCTCGCGCATTACCCATTTATCAGACTTCCTCTTATGTGTTCGACGATGCAAAAGATGGAGCAGACCTTTTCGGCTTGCGCAAGTTTGGAAATATCTATACCCGCTTACAAAACCCTACGACAGACGTGTTTGAAAAGCGCGTTGCTGCTTTGGAAGGTGGTGTAAGCGGATTGGCTACTTCATCCGGACAATCGGCTCAATTCATTGCCCTGAATAATATCTTGCAAGTTGGCGATAACTTTGTGTCAACACCTCACTTATACGGCGGAACCTACAACCAATTTAAAAATCAATTCAAACGGTTGGGAGTAGAAGTTCGGTTTACAACAGAGGATAAACCTGAAGAATTTGAAGCTTTGATTGATGAAAATACCAAAGCTATTTACCTCGAAACCATTGGTAATCCGGAACTGAATGTTCCCGATTTTGATGCCATTGCCGAAGTAGCCAAAAAGCACGATATTCCGGTAATTGTAGATAATACATTTGGTGCAGGTGGTTTCCTTTTCCGTCCTATCGAGCATGGAGCCTCGGTAGTAGTTGAGTCGGCAACCAAATGGATTGGCGGACACGGAACTTCCATTGGTGGTGTGATTGTGGATAGCGGAACCTTCAACTGGGGTAACGGTAAATTCCCTGCATTTACACAACCTTCGGATAGTTATCACGGACTCGTTTTCTGGGATGTATTCGGTGCCAACGGACCGTTTGGAAACATTGCCTTCAATATCCGGGCACGGGTGGAAGGCCTTCGCGACTGGGGAAATACTATCAGTCCATTCAACTCTTTCCTGTTGGTGCAGGGTCTCGAAACACTTTCTTTACGACTGGAACGTCACGTTCAGAACACGCAGATTTTAGCCGAATGGTTGGAAAAACACCCGAAAGTGGAATATGTCAACTATCCCGGATTGAAAAGCAGCAAATACCACACCTTAGCTAAAAAATATTTTCCAAAAGGTCCGGGAGCTGTGCTTACCTTTAAAATTAAAGGCGATGCTGCCAATGCCGATAAACTGATTGACAACGTGAAACTATTGAGTCACTTAGCCAATGTGGGTGATGCTAAAACACTGATTATTCACCCTGCAGCTACTACTCACGAACAACTGTCGCCCGAGGAACAAATAGCATCGGGTGTTGCACCGGGCTTATTGCGTATATCGGTTGGTATCGAAAATATCGACGATATTAAAGCGGATATCGAACAGGCGTTGAGCAAAATTTAAAAATGACAGATATGTGATTGACAAAGTAGAATGGATTATATTGTCAATTGGATACAAAGAAAATTGATAACGCCCCAATCTTGGTTAGTATCCAACGATTGGGGTGTTTTTATGGAACAGAACAACTAAGAAAACATGAAAACCATCGGACTGATAGCTTCGGGAAAATTGGAAGCCAATACATTCTTGAAACGGATTTCAGCTGCAAAAAAGCTGAAACTAGGATTGTTTGACGTGTTTTACTTCAAACTAAATGACTATGAGATATTCTTGGTGATTTGTGATAAAACTGTCGTCAGCGCAAGACTTGCAACAACTTTACTTGTAGAGAAAATATCGCCTTTGCTGATTGTTTCGTTTGGCATTGCCGGTGCTGTCGAAAGCGATGTTCGGGTGGGCGATCTGACTATTGGTAATTCGGTAACCATGATCGAGAATGGCGTATTTGAGCAATACATTGCATTATCGGTTATACCGTCCGATATTCGTAGATTTTTGCTGAATCAATTGATTGATAGTAAAAAACGGATATTTATGGGTACAATTATTACCGTAAACGGTGAGCAGGCTATATCTGATTATAGCAAAATCCGGTTTAATCATCCTGTGTTGGATATGGAAACGCTCGGTATAGCTCAGGCTGCTTCCCGAAGGAAAATTCCGGTATTTTCGTTACGGGGCATTACACATAATCTGGCCGTTCAGGGCAATACAAACCTACATACACTTTTAGATTTCACCCGGCAATATGATAAAAGACTCTCAAAACACAGACTGCTGACTCATCCCTGGTTGCTTATTGGGATGATGGATTATTTCAGGACAAAGGTGAAAGTCCTACACCAGGTTTCGGGCACATTATTCTCTCTATTGCAAGTTTTGAGTATAGAACAGCAAAAAATCAACGAACATCAGGATTATCAAATTTAAAATTGACATCACATAAACCCGCTTTATCCCCTACTTATGGTATGTATATACTATGAACGTGGGATTTCAAATAACTAAAAATAATATGAACTTTGCATCGGAATTAATTGAAAATGAATCTGAAATATCAGAACAGGAAATCGTTGAGCGTATGAATGAAGTTACTTTTATTATTGCAGAAAATAATGATTTGTGCCGCTTGGGTCTGAAGTGCATTGTACACGATCAGATTCAGAATCCCACTATTCATTATGTAGCATCTAAACTCGAACTTCACAGCACCTTACTGGTCAATCCTGAAGCTGTTGTGATCATTGATTTCGATAGTTTAGGCATTGAGCATATCGATGAGGTAACAGTTCTTTCGGTATGTTTCCCCAAATCCAACTGGCTTTTTGTTTCCGATATTCCCGACGAAACTTTTCTGATGCCGCTCACAGCATCCTTTAGCCGCGCTAATTTTATCCTCAAGTCTAACGATTATGATGTCATTGCGTCGGCTGTTCTGGCAACTGTTGCCGGAAAAAAGTATTATTGCAGCGAAGCCCTTCAGATTATCATGGATGGTCATAACCGCAAGCGCGAAAACTCAGCCAAACGAAGCCTGCTAACGACTACCGAACTGGAGCTTGTTCAGCTTTTTACGCAAGGAAAAACCGCCAAAGAAATTGCCGAACTGCGCTGCCTGAGTCATCATACCATCAATACACACCGCAAGAATATCTTCAGAAAACTGGAACTGAACAACATTCAGGAGTTGATTAAATTCGCTCTCAAAAATGGTCTGGTTGATTTGACAGAGTATTATATTTAACGTTTGTCGGGCCAATTATACCTAAAATGGAGTACGCAAATGCCGAAAATGGGGTATGGTATCGCTATCAAAAATGCCTGACCTTTGCAGAATCAAATTTTAAACAATTACAAATCGATTACTCACTCTGTTTTTTGATAAGTAGAGTAGATCGAATTTCTGGGATTGTTTAAAGAAAATTTTAAAGATGAAGAAAATTAAAAATGATCAAAAATTCTCACAGGGTAATTTCTCCCTGCTAAAGTTGAAAGAAGCGATTCTAGTGTACTTAAAACAAAGTAATCGAATGTGTCGATGTTGTTGATATATTTATTATTGGTTACATAACAATTAAACAACAAACATTCAATTAAACATTACAATTATGATTACAAAAACTATACGAATTTCAATATTATTCTTGACTCTTTCACAAATTCAATTTATTGCGGCACAGGACAGTGCTAATGAGAAAAAGGCATCGACTGATGACCGCCTCAAAACAGTTGAAAAAGCCATCAGCATTTTGCCTAAAATAAGTGGATTGGTTAACCTGCGCTATCAATATTCTACCGAAGCATCTAACTACAGCAGTGGAAAAAATGGTTTCGATGTTCGTCGTGCATACCTCGATTTTAAAGGGAATGCCACCAATGAGTTAAGCTATCGCGTACAATTGGATTTTGCTACCAGCCCTAAAATTCTAGATGCCTACGTCGAATGGAAACCCAGCAAATTTATAGGTTTGCAAGCCGGTCAGTTTAAGTTGCCTTACACATTGGAAAATCCCTATTCGCCTACCAGTTTGGAAACTGCCGACAATTCGCAGGTCATCTCGAAACTGATTTCGGATTACAGCAACAATGGGCGCGATATCGGATTAGCAATCAATGGTAGTTTTTTACCCAAAGAAGGATACAATTTGATTGAGTACAAAATCGGATTGGTAAACGGAAATAATATCAATACCACTGACAACAATACCACGAAAGATGTATTTGGAACAGTATTGATTAATCCGCTGAAAGCACTGACAATTGGTGCTTCTTTTTACAAAGGTCAATACGGAGCCGAAGCAACGAAGTACAGTAGAAACCGCGCAAGTTTCGGAGCTAAATATGATGACGGAAAACTGCTGGTTCGTGCCGAGTATGTTGAAGGAGAAATCGGGACAACGCAAGCAAATCTAAAAAATGCAAATGGGTATTATGTTAGTGCAGCCTATTTTGTAACCAATAAATTGCAGCCGGTTGTGAAATATGATTTTTACAAAAACGATAATACTGACTCGAATTCTGAAATTACCAATTATGTGGTAGGTTTAAATTACTGGGTAACCCCCAAGGTCAGACTTCAAGCAAACTATACTCATAAAGACAATAAAGACAGTTCAAAAGCAGATAGCGATTATTTAGTCGCTCAATTATTACTTAGTTTCTAATTATTTAAAACAGATTTTACAAATATGAAAAAGATTATAACGTTAACACTAGCATTGGTTGTGTTGTCGGGCATTTCCAGTCGCATGGAGGCTCAAACCAAGGTACTGAAAGGTCAGATTTCGCTCTCCGGGGCGTTTGCACTTTATCCGTTGGCCGTGAAATGGGCCGAGGAATTTAAGAAACTTCATCCGGATGTAAAAATTGATGTGTCGGGGGGTGGAGCTGGAAAGGGAATCACGGATGCATTGGCCAAAGTGGTTGACTTGGGAATGGTCTCCCGCGAAATCAAACCTGAAGAAGTTGAAAAAGGTGCTTGGTATGTAGCCGTAGCTAAAGATGCAGTTGTGGCAACTATTAATGCTAAAAATCCAAAGGTAAAGGAATTGTTGGCAAAAGGAATTACACAGGAATCGGCGACTAAAATTTTCGTAACAGGCGAGTCGAAAACATGGGGAAATGTATTGGGAGTAAATTCCACCATTCCCATTCACTTGTACAATCGCTCGGATGCTTGCGGTGCAGGCGAAACTTGGGCCAAATACCTGGGTGGAAAGAAACAGGAAGAATTGTTAGGAACAGGTGTTTTTGGTGATCCTGGGATTGCTTCGGCTATTCAGAAAGATCCGCTGGGATTGGGTTACAACAACATTGCTTACGCCTACGATTTGAAAACCAAAAAACCTAATCCGGGCATTTTGGTCTTACCAATCGACGTGAATAATAACGGCAAGGTGGATGCGGCCGAAAACTTCTATGCTACTTCCACCCAGCTGATTACTGCCATTGCCGAAGGGAAATATCCATCACCGCCAGCACGCGATTTGTATCTGGTTTCCAACGGTAAGCCGACTAGTCCGGTTGTTGTTGCATTCCTCAAGTTTATTTTAACTGAAGGACAAAAGTACAATGTGCCCAACGGTTACATAAGTTTACCCAATGAAAAATTAAATAAAGGAATTGCCAAACTGAAATAAAGCAGATGAGTTCCTCATGTGGGGCTTCATCATAATTTATTCGCGAAAAATAATTTTTAAAAATACTATTTTAAAGTCCCCTACGGGGGATTTTTTTACATTATGTACAAATTACCAACTACTCTAACCGAAGATATTG
>Ga0302292_1001600_pt1 | contig 14396 bp, 12 predicted proteins | sample III_Fen_N2_1_FD_194553 | JGI IMG/M metagenome (GOLD analysis project Ga0302292, IMG submission 194553) | Peat permafrost microbial communities from Stordalen Mire near Abisko, Sweden - III_Fen_N2_1 | ecosystem: Environmental > Terrestrial > Soil > Wetlands > Permafrost | place: Sweden: Abisko...
TGGCTTATCAGCTTTATTCAATAAATAATAAGCGAATCCCGATTTTATAGATAACCATCGTTTTTGATTCCAGATTTTTTTATTCTCAATAGCTTCATCTACCATCACTTTTTGGAAGAATGGATTGTAAAATTTGATTGATGGTTCAAGCAAAAAGCCTATTTTGCCTATTTGCCATTCATCACCAAAAATAAAACTAACAACCCACGAATTAGCATTTTCTTTACCTCTAAAATAATCTTCACTAATCATATAATCGTGGTAACTAGTAAAATAAGATGCTTGAATTCCCATGCGAATATTATTTACGCTACCCAATCTTTTAGATACATATCCACTTATTGTATAAATAGGGTAGAGTGGACCTCCATTAGGACTTACTGTTCCCGATAATTGTTGATAGCCTAATGACAAACGAGCATTTACTAAAAACTGTTTCTGTGGGCAAGTATCTATTTTTGCTTGTTTAAAAACAGTTTTCATTGGTTTGTATCGTAAACCTACATTCCATGCAAAATCGTTAAATCCATAATTTGGGATTTTTATATGTCCTGTCGAAAAATGAAAAATAGAATATCCTGCATTCAATGTAATTTGTTTTGTGACTTTTACAAATAAACCAAAATTGAAATTAGTCATATTCGTTATATGCGAACCTAAAATAAGATTATCTGGATTGTTTATTCTGTTGTATGGTTTTGTATTGTATGCAAAACCAGTCCCTAATTTAATTAATCCTCCCCAACGTTTTTGACCTCGTATTTTAATTACCATATTGGGGCAAATTCCATACGATCTTCCAATAATCGAATCATTACCTAAAACATTATAAAAGATGTTTACACCTACATCTGGAAGTCCATAGCTATGATGCCATGCTTGTGAACCATCTGTTTGCCATAATACATTTAAACTATAATAATGGCTATTACTAACGATTGGACTACTTGAATAAATTTTCATCATTTTACCTTGATTATAGTCAAAGGCAAATGTCATATTTTGAAGAGTCGATGTTTTGGGAATCTCGTTTTGGGAATAAGCTTCTAACGAGGACAGAAACGAGAGAAATAAAATTGTTATAAAAGCCAAAAAACGCATATATTTTTTTTGGTTGCGAAAATACAAAAATAAATTTATAAGGAGATGTTTTGAGAATATAATCTAAAAGTAAAAAATGTAAAAACAAGCAACCTGCTAACCAACACTACACTAAATCAAACCCTCATTAAATCTAGTAATAAACAAGCCGCAACATGAAAAGAAAACCCCGCAGGTTGCTTGTAATTTTTGAATATTTTAAAAAAAGGCAGCAGCAGAGAGAGAGAGAGAAAACATGAAAACAGGAAGGATATGAAAAATTACCGAGAAAACAACTATAGGTGCTGCTGCCAATTTATTTTAATTTCTTACTTTTCAAAGATCTTTAGAACTGATGTTTTGTTCCTTTATTATTATGATACAAAGATACATCAATATTGTGTTCAATTGCAAGGTTTTATCACTCAATTTTGTGTGTTTATTTGCTGAATTTTGATAAGTGAAACCCGTCTTTTTATTTGTTGATATTTACAACATTGTTCTTTATCGCAAATAGAACAAGCTTTATCGAATTCGATGAACCTGTTTTTTCTAATAAATTAGCTCTATGTCTTTCAACTGTTCTTAAACTTATGTTTAAAATTTCAGCAATTTCATAATTTGCTAATCCTTTACAAATATACGTCAAAACTTCTATTTCTCGTTTCGATATATTGATATTTGTTACATTAGTTTTGTTTTTAATTATCTTCAATAAAAGTTCTTGTGAGAAATATGAATTTCCTTCATAAACTTTATTAACAGCTGCTTTTAGTTCAGAACTATCTGCATCTTTTAATATAAAGCCACGAACTCCTATATCAATCATTGTGTTATAATATTGTTCGTCGTCATACATCGACAATACTAAGATATTTAAGTCAGGATATTTTTGTAAAGCAATTTTTGATGCCTCTATACCATCCATTTCTGGCATTTTAATATCCATTAACACTAAATCTGGTTTCTTTTCTTCTAATAGTTTTAAAAATTCTTTACCATTAGCAGCTTCACCTATAATTTCTACATCTTCTATTTCACGTAAAATGAAGCTTAAACCATTTCTAAATAACTTATGATCATCTACTATTACAACGTTCTTCTTTGCCATATTTTTTTAATTTATTTAATTGGTTCTGTCTTGGTATTTAGTTCAAAATCAACTCCTTTGCCCTTTTCAGAATCCATATGATAATCACCATTAATAGCCTTAACTCTACTCAATATATTAAATAATCCTAACCCAGTTTTCCGCTCTTCCATTTGTTCAAGAACATTGAATCCTTTTCCATTGTCTTTGAACTTCAAAGATAATACATTTTTATTATATTGTAAAGATAATTCTATATGATTTGCATCTGCATGCTTTAATGTGTTGTTTAATAGTTCTTTAAATATTCTAAAATATACTATTTCTATATTGTTTGGAAATCGTAAATTGTTGCAATTTGTGGTGAATTTTATTACGATTAAATCTTTAGCTATTGCAATTGTATTATTAAATGCAGCAACTAAACCATAATTCGATAATAAATGTGGGCTTAGTGAATTCGAAATTTCCCTAATACTTGTAATTGCTTGTTTTACCAAGTCCATTACATGTGTTGTTATATATTGTATTTTTTCTTCTTCTTTCGTGTCTTTAACAAGCGATAGATACATTTTCATACTTGATAGTAATGGACCTATTTCATCATGTAAATCTACAGCTAAGCGATTACGTTCTTTTTCTTCTGTTTCAACAACTGTGTTAAGTAATTTTTGTTCAAAACGCTTACGTAACGATATGTTTTGTACTATTGTTAAAACCAATGAATGATCGGCATATTGTATTAACTTACTCTTAATTTCAACTGGTAGACATAAACCTACAATATCCAAAATCTCTGTTTCAAGATTGAAAACTTGATCGTCGTTTTTAATTTCAGTTATACTTTTTTGAATTGTTTTTCTTTGTTCTGGAATGCACATGTTATAAAAATTTGCCTCAACGAGCAAATCTTTATGTGTCCAACCTATTATACTTCTAAATTCTTCGTTATAGTCATAAATAATACCATTGTAGTCATGTATTACTATTCCATCGGTACTATTATTATATATCTTTCTAAATTTCTTTTCACTATCTTGAAGTGCTTTTTCAAATTGTTTTCTTTCTGATATATCTATGTTAAATACAAGAATACCTTTTATTATATTGTTTATCTTTATAGGAGAAAGTACATTTTGGTAATAAACTTTTTTGTTTTCGGAATTGATTATCTGTATTTCATATTGAACATCTTTTCCATCTTGTACGTCAATTATCTTTGATAAACAACTATCAATTAATTTACTATCAATGTTTCGAGAATCGTCAATATTTAATCCCGTTAGATCTCCTAATAATTGCTTTGAAACCTTGTTTTGTATAAAGCAAGTATTATTCTCATCAAATGCCCAAAATCCAAATGGTATATTCTGAATTAATGCTTCAAATAAAGCTTCTTGTTCACTTATTGGAGCAATAGTTTTTTTCTGTCTTAACTGATTTCGAAGATTTGCGTTTTCTTGTTCCAACAATTGAATACGTTGTTCTAACTGTATTGTAGAATTAGTCTTTGTCATATTATAAATATTGTTGTACCAAACTATCAATTGGCGATTGCAAGATTTTATCTATTTCAATTTCACCTGCTAGTGCACATTCTAATAATATGTCTTTAAATTGATGTGCAACAGAACCAATACATCTTACTTTATAGTCGGTATAATTGTCGAAAACTTTCACATGTTTATCTATGAATTCAAGAAAGCATTCCGAAACCAAAAATCTAATATATGGATTATGAATTGTATCTTTTAAGAAATATGTGTATTGAGCTAAATATCTATTGGGATTGGGTTTACGATATACATTTTCAAGAATATTATCACGGGAAATAGGATATTGATCTTCAAGTAAGGTTTTAAGTTCACAAGGAAGTTCATTATTTAAATATCTTTTCAATAAAGTCATTCCTAAATGTGCACCACTGCCTTCATCGCCTAAAATATAACCTAACGAAGGTGAATTTGATTCTATCGACTCTCCATTCCATAAACAAGAGTTTGAACCTGTTCCTAATATAATAGAAATTCCTTTTTGATTCTCAAATAATGCTTTTGAAGCTCCAAACATATCTGTTTCTATTTCGATATGTGCAGAAGGAAATAAATATGACAAACCTTCGTATATGATTTCTTTCTTACTTGAGGTAGAACATCCAGCACCAAAGAATATAATTCTTATAATTGTGTTTTTATTATAGGTAACGGGAAAATTTTGCGAAACTTCTTTTACCAAATCTTCCGATTTAATAAAATAAGGATTAAGTCCAGCTGTCTGAAATCCTATAATTTGATGATTTTCATCAATTAATCGCCAATCTGCTTTTGTTGAACCGCTATCTACAACAAGTATCATTTTTAGAATTTCAATTATGTAAAATCGAATTTGTTTTTACTTTTACAAAAAAAACAAAAAAATCATTTGCTTGTACGCAACCTTTAGGTTATTTATATCATCTTTAAGCTATATTTAATTGTTTGAGTAGTATTAACGACATAATTGACGGTTGCAAGGCTGGGAAAAATAAATCTCAGTCAGATTTTTACGCAAAATATTCAGGTAGAATGTTTGCGGTATGCCTTTATTATTCTAAGAATAGAACTGAAGCCGAAGATTTATTACAAGATGGTTTTATTAATGTCTTTCAAAATATTTCTCAATTGAGAGATTATTCCCTTATAGATTTTTGGGTGCGAAGAGTTTTTGTAAACTGTGCATTAGCTCATTATCGCAAAAAAAATCTTTTAAATTATGAAATTAACTTACCTGAACCTGTTGATAATCTTGTTTATGAAGATGTTATTTCTAAAATGTCGGCCCAAGAAATAAGTATGTTAATTCAAACTTTAAGTCCACAGTATCGAATTGTTTTTAACTTATATGCCATCGAAGGGTTTTCACATAAAGAAATTGCCGAAACGTTAAATATCTCTGAAAGTACTTCAAAATCGAACTTGTCGAGAGCGAGAGCTATTATGCAAGAAAAAATAGAAAAAGAATATCGTGTACCAGAAATTAAATTTGCAGTTGTAAAATGAAAAAGTTGCACGACCATACTGTCGATAAATTATCTCGAGATTTGCTCCATGATTATTCGGAGGAAGCACCTGTTGGGGCATTTGATTCTATTCTTATCGGATTACAAAATAAGAAGAAGGAAAAACGTAAACGCATTATATTCTATATAGCTGCATCTTGGGCTGTATTGATTTCATTTGGTTTAGGATATGTTATAAAATCATTCGATAATAAAAATACTAATGTAATTGCAGAATCAAAAAAACATTTAGAATCTGTTTCGATAGTTAAAGATAAATCTATTAGTTTAAATGTTCAGGCTATACAAAAGCAATTAAAATCTGTCAATAATAACCTTAAACAGATTTCGTCAAATACGATTACTGTACCTGAAAAATCAGATGTAATTGATTCATCATTATTCGCTATGACAAGTACTGTTATACTTAAAACGAATTTTAGGAAAAATAAAAATACTATAACGTTCGATTCAACCAATGTAAATAATAATGGTTCTTCAATTCTAATTTCCAATAGTATTATAAATGATAAGTATGATATTAATACTAAATCAAATGGTGATAGTATTGTGTTAACCCATAATGATAGTTTAAGATTACTGTATAAATATATTACAATGTCAAGTTCTGCAACTCATACTTCAGATACTGCTGTTATTGAAAATGAAATAATTAAGAATAATGAAGCAATATATTTAGCATCACAAGAAATAAGAAACGATAAATGGACAATCGTTGGTGGATTTACTTCAATGCGAGGATTTGATGTTGTTGGAAATTCTAATTCTCAAAGTTCTTCCAATCAATTTAAATCGAATAATGATGTATCAAAAGACGACAAAGAGCTTATAGCTAATCTTGGAAATAAAGGTGATGCAATTGATAATCATATAGATGTTGGGAATTCAGAAGATAATAATAAAATGTCTATTGCTTTTTCAACTGGAATTGCTGTTAAACGTTCTTTAACAGAAAAATGGAATATCAGAACGGGAGTGAATTATAATAAAATAAATGAATCGAATAAAGTTATCAGTTATGTTGAAGTGCCTTTAGTAACTGAATATCGCTTATTGAATAAAACCTTGAAAATATACTTTACAAATGGTGTCGGTGCGGGTTTTAAAGAAAGCAACATTCATCCTATTGGTGTATCAGGTTTTAGTTTATTATATCCTATTTCTAAAATGGTAAATGTTAACCTAGAACCATCGTATAAGCATGTGTTTGGACGTTCGTGGGAATATAAAGCCGACTATTATGGTTTGTTAGCTGGATTAAGTGTTACTTTTTAATCAAATAAAAAGGTTTTAATCCCTTCACAACTCATTTTTTAGTACATTTACGCTTTAATTTTTTATTGAAATTTTGAAGCAAAAAACTACCATATTCGACGATGGTAAAGTACTACCACTTGTCGAAGATTTTTATACCATTCAAGGTGAAGGATTTCATACCGGTAAACCAGCTTATTTTATTCGAATAGGTGGTTGCGATGTTTGTTGCAATTGGTGCGATGTTAAGATTTCGTGGAATCCAGCGTTTCATCCAGCAGTACAAACGGATGAAATTGTAAAAAAAGCAATTCTTAATCCATCAAAAGCAGTTGTTGTAACTGGTGGCGAACCATTTATTTACCAACTCGATTATCTTTGTTCTGAACTCAAGAAGAATGGAATAAGTACATTTATTGAAACAAGTGGTTCGCATCCTCATTCTGGTCAATGGGATTGGATTTGTTTATCGCCCAAAAAGAATAAAAAACCTCTTGAAGCTATATTTCCTTTAGCAAATGAATTAAAAGTCATTATCGAAAAAGATTTGGATTTTAGTTGGGCCGAAGAAAATTGTAAAAAAGTATCGCCCAATTGTAAACTCTTTTTACAACCCGAATGGAGTGCTTATGAATCGATAATTGCTAAAGTTGCCGATTACGTAATGCTTCATCCGCATTGGAATATTTCTCTACAAAGTCATAAATTCATGCATATACCATAATCATTATGAAGAATATATTATTAATTGTATTACTATTTGGTTGTCTTAGTATTAATGCACAGCCATATGCATCAAAAAACAAGAAAGCTATTGATTTATACGAAATTGCTAAAAGTAAATATTTGCTTTTACAGTACGATAATGCTTTAAAACCATGTCTTCAGGCAATTAGTAAGGATAGTATGTTTGTTGAAGCGTATGTTCTTCTTTCAAAAATATATAAAGAAAAAGGACAAATAGATGAAGACTTAAAAGTTATGGATGAATGTTCTCGAAAAATTGGAGCACAATATCCAATGCTCTTTTATCTTTATGCAAATGAGCAACTTGAATATGGTAAATATTCAGAAGCTCAAAAAACAACTGATGTGTTGTTTCAATTTAAACATGTATTAAATCCTATGGATGCAAAAGCTGCCAATGATTTAAAAACACAAGTCGATTTTTGTTTGTTTCAATTAAATCATCCAGTTCCATTTAAACCAGTAAATATGGGAGCTGAAATTAATAGCGAATTTGATGATTATGAACCAGCATTAACTGCCGATGGAGAAGAAATTATAATAACATGTTTGTTGCCAATAGATAGACAAAATCAATATCCTGGTGGAAATACTGTTCAAGAAGACTTTTTTATAGCTAAAAAAGAAAACGGTAAATGGGCTAAACGTACCGATTTAGGTATGCCAATAAATACTCCTGGAAATGAAGGAGCACAAACAATATCTGCAGATGGTAGAATTTTCTTTTATACAGCTTGTACAAGAATGGATAGTAAAGGAAGTTGCGATATTTATTATTCATTGCGAAGAGGTGGTATTTGGAGCAATCCTCGAAATTTAGGAAGTCCTGTAAATTCAAGTTATTGGGAATCTCAACCTACTTGTAGTGCAGATGGCCGAACATTATATTTCGTAAGTAATCGTCCAGGTGGAGTGGGACAGATGGATATTTGGGAAACACATATTGACGATAATGGAAAATGGACTCCACCGTCGAATTTAGGTCCAAAAGTAAATACTAGGGAAAATGAACAATCGCCTTTTATTCATGCCGATGGAAAGACTTTGTATTTTGCTTCAGCTGGACATCTTGGTATGGGGAAAATGGATATTTTTAGAACCGAAAAAGATAGTCTCGATCAATGGTCTGAACCTGTGAATATAGGCTATCCAATAAATACATGGAAAGACGAGTCGGATTTAAGAGTTAGTGCTAAAGGTAATACGGCAATTATTTCATCGAACCGCGAAGGAGGTTTTGGTGGAACCGATTTATATGAATTTGAATTATATGATAAAGCAAGACCAAAGCAAGTTAGTTATGTGAAAGGGAATATTTTTGATGCAAAAACTCCGTCGAAAAAGCTTGGAGCTATGTTTGAACTTATCGATTTAAAAAATGGCGATATTGTAATGACTTCTTTCTCCGATGCTATTACAGGACAATTTCTTGTTCCATTAAAGCTTAATAGCGAATATGCTTTAAATGTTTCGAAAGATGGATATATGTTTTTTTCTGAACATTATAATCTACAGCAACAAGATAGCAATGCTAAAGCGGTTGTATTAAATATTCCATTACAGCCAATTGAAGTTGGTGGTACGGTTGTTCTCGAAAATGTATTCTTCGATACCGATAAATATGTGTTAAAAGAATCGTCGAGAGTTGAATTGCAAAAGTTGATTGAATTCATGAATTTCAATAAGTTGATAAGAGTACAAATTAATGGACATACCGACAATACTGGAGATAAACAAAAGAATCTAATTTTGTCCGAAAATAGAGCTAAAGCTGTGACAGAATATCTTATATCGAAAGGCATTGCAAAAGAACGATTAACATATAAAGGATTTGGTGATTCAAAACCTGTTGTACCTAACGATTCCGAAGATCACAAGGCAATGAATCGTCGAACCGAATTTACAATACTTTAATTGGCTTGTTGTTGCAATCTCAGTTCTTTTTTGCTTTATTTGTATAATGATTTTTTGAAACCCTAAGATTGATGATGAATAAAATAAAACAAATTGTATTTCTTTTAATAGTTGTTGCAGCATCAATTTCGTGGCAAAAAACGTTTGCACAAGGTGGACAATTATTAAATTCGAATTCACCTAAAGCCCGTAGCTTTTTCGAAAGTGCAATGAAACAATATCAAGCTTTGCAAAATGAAAGTGCACTTAGTGAATTAGGAAAAGCACTTGCCGAAGATTCAATGTTTGTTGAAGCTTGGTTATTAAAAGCTGATATATGTGCAATTACACGAGATGTAGATTCGGAAATAGATGCATATAAAAAGGTCATTAAGATAAATCCACAAAGCAATCCTAAAGTTTTCTTTAATCTTGGTGATGCTCAATATTCTATAGGTAGATATAAAGAAGCTAAATTTAATCTTCAAAAAGCTCTTTTAACATCAGGATTATCGCAAAAAGATAGACTAAAGCTTAAATTTGCGATGCAAAGAGTCGATTTTTCAATGAAGGCTATTGCTAATCCTGTTGTATTTCAGCCTGTTAGTTTAGGTAGTAATATTAATTCGGGAAATAATGAATATTGGCCATCATTAACTGCCGATGAAAATACAATGATTTATACCATTGAATTACCTTCAAAAGAAACTGACGTGTTGGGAAATATGAAGGGACAAGAAGATATTTTTATAAGTCAAAAATCATCTTTAGGTCAATGGGAAAAATCATCTTCAATAAGCGATAAGATTAATACAAATAAAAATGAAGGTTCTCAGTCTTTATCAGTTGATAATCGATTGTTATTCTTTACATCATGCAATCGACCTGATGCTATTGGGCATTGCGATTTATATTTTACCGAACGCGATAGTTCTGGTTGGGCAGTTCCTGTAAATGCTGCTCGTCCTTTGAATTCTGTGGCTTGGGATTCTCAACCAAGTTTTTCATCAGATGGAATGACAATTTATTTTGTTAGTAATCGACCAGGTGGAAAAGGTGGAATGGATATTTGGAAAAGTACCTTAACCGAAAGTGGTACTTGGGGTGAACCAGTTAATCTTGGTGATAGCATCAATACTCCTGGTGAAGAAATGTCCCCATTTATACATCCCGATAATAGTACTCTATATTTTTCATCTGATGGACATATTGGTCTTGGTAGTCAAGATATTTATATGGTTAAAATGAAAGAAGACAAAACATGGGGAACTCCTATAAATATGGGTTATCCAATTAATACCTATCACGATGAAACTGGTTTGGTCGTTAATGCAAAAGGAACGATGGCTTATTTTGCTAGTGATAGAAATTCTAAAAAAGGAAAAGATATTTTTACATTTTCACTAGATAAACGTTTTCGTCCAGTTATTGTAAATTATGTAAATGGAGTTATTATCGACTCTGATACAAAAGAAGAAATAAAAGCAGATTTTGTATTAAGTGATTTGGAAACTGCCGAAATTGTTGCTAAAACAAGTTCAATAAAAGGTACTGGTGAGTATTTACTTTGTTTGCCAGTAAATCATGGATATGGATTAAGTGTTTCGAAAAAAGGATATTTGATGCATTCTGAAAATTTCTCATTAACCAATCCAAACGATACCATAAAACCTTATAAAATTGACATTTCACTTCAAACAATAAAAGTTGGTCGTAAGGAAATATTACGAAATGTATTTTTTGATGTCGATAAATATAATCTTACCAAACAATCTCGTGGTGAATTAAATAATCTGGTGAAATTCCTAAATCAAAATCCTGAAACAATTATTGAAATTGGAGGGCATACTGACATTACAGGCAACGAATCACATAATGATTCTCTATCGGAAAAAAGAGCTCAAGTTGTATTTCAATATTTGATTGATAAAGGAGTTGTAAAAGAACGTTTATCTTTCAAAGGTTATAGTTCAACATTGCCTGCATCAACAAACGACAATACTCATGGACGTTCACTAAATCGTCGTACGGAGTTTAAAATTATCGATATTAAAAAGGATTAAGCTTCCTGCTTACAAAAGAATACAATGTCAATTATTACATTAATTACAGATTGGGGAACCGATGGTTCGTATGTTGGAGCAATGAAGGGTGCAATACTCTCAATGAATCAAAATCTATCGGTTGTTGATATAGCTCATAATATAAAGCCATACGATAAAATTCATACAGCATACGTACTTCGCAATTGTTATGCATTATATCCCAAAGGAACTATTCATTTGGTTGGAGTTGGAGGTAATCTCGATAATATGAAATCGGAGTTTATTGCCTTTGAAAATGAAGGTCATTATTTCATTGGAAAAAACGATGGAATGTGGGGACTCGTTTTCGATGAATTACCCAAAAATATCTTTGCTTATTCCGATTTGGAAAATAACGCTAATCATGGATTTCCCGAATTATCTATTTTTCCTAAAATAATTGATACAATCATTAAAACTCAATCAGTCGAAAGTATTGGTAATTTAGTGAAGAAACTATTTGTACGTCATCGACAATTGCCAACCGTCAATCAAAATGTTATTATTGGAGAAGTGGTTTATTTTGATATTTATGGAAATGCTGTAACCAATATCTCAAAAGATGATTTCGAAAGAGTACATAATGCTCGCAATTGTAAAATACACATTGCATCATTACGAAATATAATATATAAAATTAATGATTCATACGACCAAACGGAACGAGGCGAAATTCTTGCTATTTGGGGCTACTCTGGCTTTTTAGAAGTCGCAATTGCAAATGGATCGGCTAAAGATTTGTTAAACCTTTCGGTAAGCAATTCTGCAAGAATTACATTTATCGATTCCGAAGAAGTTCAAACTTCATTTCAAGCATCATCAACGCTATTTTAAAATTATGAACGAAACATTAGTATCATTCCAGAAGTTACTCGACATCATGGACGAGCTTCGTGCAAAATGTCCATGGGATAAAGAACAAACATTCGAAAGTTTACGAAATCTAACCATAGAAGAAACTTACGAACTTGCTGATGCTATTCTTGAAAAAGATTTTGAAGAAATTCGAAAAGAGTTGGGCGATGTTTTATTACACATCGTTTTCTATTCTAAAATGGGTTCAGAATCAGGAAAATTTGATATGAAATCGGTTATCGATGGATTATGTGAAAAGTTAATATTCCGTCATCCTCATGTATTTGGTGACGAAACTGTCGATAATCAACAACAGGTTTTAGGCCGTTGGGAACAACTTAAGAAAAAAGAAAAGAATCATAAAGGAACATTAGCAGGAGTTCCAAAATCGTTACCTGCAGTTATAAAGGCAGCTAGAATACAATCGAAAGCACGTGCAGTTGGTTTCGATTGGGAACAAAAAGAAGATGTTTGGAAAAAAGTTCAGGAAGAACTTGACGAACTAAAACATGAAATCGATACAAACGAAAGTAAAGATAAGATAGAAGGTGAATTTGGTGATTTTATGTTTTCACTCATTAATGTTGCTCGATTATACGATATTGAACCAGAAACCGCACTCGAAAGAACCAATGCAAAATTCAAACGTCGATTCGAATATTTGGAATCGAAAACTAAGGCTGAAGGTCGCAATTTAAAAGATATGACTCTTGCCGAAATGGATGTGTATTGGGATGAAGCTAAAGCTTTGGAACGAAATGCTTAATGCGATAATCATTTAATGTGCTGATGTGTTAATTCAGCACATAGGACTAATAAAACGCATAGTACGAAGTAATTCCCCTCTATAAAGTTATTCGTTTGTTTTAGATTTGATAAGTAATTTGTCTACAATGCTTCTTTAATTGCAACTAATTGCGAACGAATTGTTTTTAGTTTTTCGGCAACTTCCATTGAATGATCGGCACTATCTTTATTTTCTTTTAGTTTTTTACGAGCTCCATCGAGGGTTAATTTTTGCTCTTTAACTAAATGATAGATTACCTTAAAATTTTGAATGTCTTTAGCGGTAAACAGGCGATTACCTTTAGCATTCTTTTTGGGTTTTATGATGTCGAATTCCTTTTCCCAAAAGCGAATGAGCGATGCGTTTACTTCAAACATTTCTGAAACTTCACCGATTGAGTAAAATAACTTTTCGGGTCTTAATTCTGTGTTCATCATCTATCTTTTATTTTTGTTGAATATATATTAAATTATAAAGGCGTTGAACTTCCAACGCCTTTATGATTATGCTTAGTTTAAAAGTTCTTTTTCAGCTTGCACCCAGTTTTCGTGCTCATTATGATTACCCGTTTTAAGGAATATTTCATATGCTTTCTGACGAATTTGCTCGGCAGTTACACCCTTACTTTTTGATGCCGATTTTGCTTTTGGAGCTACTTGTTCTGCAGTTTCTACTTTCGTTTCTTTTACTGCTTTAGTTGCTGTTTTTTTTGCTACTTCTTTTGTTTCAGTAGCTTCTTTAGCTTTAGTTGCCATATTGATTTTAATTTTTTAGGTTTCTTAATTTGGTTTTTGGTTACACAAATGTATAAAATATTTTGATTTAAAATATGTTTGAGTAGATAAAATTACGTACCAATAAAGTCATAGAAATGTAAATACTTAAAAATAAAAATATTCCTTAAAATATTATTCTAAAAAGTATTTAATAACTCAATGTTTTTTTGTTCTTAATCTGTGTTATTTCAACCTGTATTTTCTATAGAATAACCTGATATTGCGTTTCAAATCTTGAACAATTAATTCTTTTGGCTATTGTCAGAACTTTAGCAAAGGCATTTTTCAAAAATGACTAAAAAGAATTCTTCATATATTTCTTAATTCAATATAATAAAACGAGTAATTAAAATCAGCTTAAAATTCAAAAAAAGTATAAAATATATTTCATTTCGTTTCGTTATTGCGTAAGTTTGCAAGTCGTGAAAAACGGCTTCAAATAAAGGAGTTTATTTATAAAGTATAATGTAATTATAATAAAAGTATGCAAAGCGAGAGTTCTGTAACAAGTTATGTAAACATCAACGAGCTTAATGCCCGCATTCAACAAGAAAGTGCTTTTATCGATGCACTGCAGTTGGAGATGAATAAAGTAATTGTAGGGCAAAAACATTTGGTCGAAGGATTGTTAATTGGTCTTTTATCAAACGGACATGTTTTATTAGAAGGTGTTCCGGGATTGGCAAAAACATTAGCCATTACAACCTTAGCAAAAACTATTAGTGCTAGTTTTAGCCGTATACAGTTTACACCCGATTTATTGCCAGCCGAC
>Ga0302292_1001603_pt1 | contig 14386 bp, 9 predicted proteins | sample III_Fen_N2_1_FD_194553 | JGI IMG/M metagenome (GOLD analysis project Ga0302292, IMG submission 194553) | Peat permafrost microbial communities from Stordalen Mire near Abisko, Sweden - III_Fen_N2_1 | ecosystem: Environmental > Terrestrial > Soil > Wetlands > Permafrost | place: Sweden: Abisko...
CAATGCTCTCTTCGAAGGAACGTGTTTCAAAATTTCTACCTGACAGCAAGCTAACCAGATCTGATAGTTTACCCCTGTTGAATTGGGTAGTGAATGCTACACGTAACACATCTGTGTAACTCGGATCATAGAGATCTTCGTTTTCAGAGCGCAGCCAAGCCATTTGTCGGAAATAGTCAGTTTGGGCAAAATCGGTATCGTTGTCGTGAATGAATTGGTAAAACTCTGGTGCAATGGCCAAGTGACTAAAATAATCGATGGCTTTTCTAAGGGTTTGACCACCAAAGGTTTCGTTGGCAGCAATTTTACTCATTACGAAATCAGCCTGACTTAGTACGACTCCCTGAGAGTTGATACGTATGAAGATTTCGGTTACCGTTTCGATGTCGAGTTCGCCGGCTAGTTCGATCATGCCTATCTGCTTTTTAGCTAGCCCGAAAAGGCTGTTAATGGATTGAATCACTTTTTCCTGATCCACTTCAGGGTTTTGTTGTAAGTACTGTGTGATAAACGAGAAAGAATTGATAGTACCGTTCAATACTTCTGAAATATCCGGAATCCAGAGTTTATCTTTCAGTATAACAGGAGTTTGTACTTCGAATTTTTCTTCCAGTGGATTAAATGCGATCCTGATTCGAATGCGCTTGTACTCCTTGTTGATAACGTAGTCTCCAAGGATGGCTGCTGTTAATGCTGTTACACGTTGTTGCCCGTCAATGAGTACTTTCTTTCCTTCAGCAGTAGAACCGTCTTTCAGCCGCACGTTCGGATTGCGCCAGGTAATGACATAACCCACCGGAAAACCGCGGTACAAACTATCCATAAGATCGCGTACTTTAGACGCATCCCATACAAACGGACGCTGAATTTCAGGAATGGCAATTTCACCGCTTTTTACCCAAACGAGTAGGGCTTCGATGAGTTGTTGGTTGACGGAATAGAGTTGGGTTTGCATATCAGTTTGTTTTCAAATTATTGAGTTTATTATCAATTAGTGTTAGTTGTGAGAATAATTTTTCTTTCTTTTCTAACAGCAGTTGTTCTTCTTCAAATACAGTTTTAAAGAGAGCATTATGTACCTTTTTTGAGAATACTTTTATTGTACCACTCGAAACGAATGCAATTGCGGAATAGATCAATAAAATGAAAGAAGTACAATCTGAAAAGTGATCAATCATAAAACCATGTTTTTCACTTTGATGAACGATATAATGATAGTACCATAAATTAATTAGGATAATACCGATGATAAGTAACACTCTTGCAACAATTAAATTTTGAATTCTAGATTTGGTAAGTAAAATAAGTTGATCTTCAATTTCTTTGATTCTTTTAATTATAGATGATTTTTCTTTTTCTAGAGCTGTTTTGCTGTCCGTTAACTTTGTCTGACTGTCAATCTTTTTCTTCTCTTCTGCAGAGTAGAATGCGTAACCAATAAGAACGATTACAATGATAATTAGTATGGCGTAGAGCCATCCATTTTTGTTCTTTAGTTTTTTGAATCGAGATTTACTCATAATTATATCATTTGAAGATTAATTCTAAAGGAGATCTTCTGTCAAATCTTTTGTCAACTTAGCGAGTGGCCGCTCATGGATTTGCTCAGGGAGTACATAATTTCCGAATAACATTCTCGGAATTTCATCTGGAGATTGAAATAGCCCTTCATAATCCTTTTTGAGTTGGTCAACATACTTTTGTGAGTACACGATTCGTTTCTGAAGCAGTTCCCTAACATAATCCAAATGAGTGTCATACAGATTTTTTAAATTAAAGAACTGATAGAAATTCACTGCCCGTAAAAAATCTATGTCTGAATTTGTTCGGGGAGGACGCGGCAAAATTTCCAATTCAATTTTCACATTTTTATCGAAAAAGATATCTAATGTATTAGTGGGGACATTGAATTTGACTATTTCATCAAAGTCATCAAGATATGGATGTAAATGATCGTCAAGATATAAATCTTCTCCCCCTTTTATTCTCTGATTACAAATGGTACAGGAAGGAATTAAATTATAAAACGAAAGTGCAAACCAAGGATATTTGTGCTTTGGAAAGTAGTGATCGATATCAAAAAGCAAGTTGTTATTTCCTTTGTAGTCTTTCACAAAGCTAATCCAATTCCGATTGCAATATGGACAAGCTTTAAGATTTAATGGCTCAAACCACTTTATATTCCGACTAGAATCCTTACTACCATTTCGAAAGCCTTTGTAGGTGAATACTTTTTCAAGTAATTCCTCGTGAATAGACTTTAAGTTTGTTAAACAAGAATCTACTTTAAGCCATTCTTCTTGAATGCTTTTATGCAAATCAAGTAATTGAATCGGGGGGCTAATAGTAATTTCTTCTAGCTTGGACTCTAGAAAAGAAAAGAATGGTGCATGAATTGGATTTTGAATCTTTGCGAATTCGGACAATTTATGATGGATACTATATTCGTAATAAATACGACCAGTCTTATCCGATTTCTTTAATCTTGGATTTAAAAGATGGTAATGGGCTTTTGCTAGGCCATCCAATAAATGATAATCAATGATTTTACGCATTTCATTTTCTTTTTTGTTTTTCCAATTGATCTAATACTTCTCGTTGTTTTCGAATGCGTTCATCTATATCATCGTTTTCGTCTGCGAATGCAGGATAATGTAATTTAAAAAGTTGCTTCAAACGACTGCGGATAATTGGTTCTCCGATGAGTTCAATAATCTCTTTCATTTGTTCGATTTCTTTTGTGTTGTCCAGAAGATTTATAGAACTGAGATGGCGCATAATAATATTAATTCTGTTTTTCGCAAACTCCCCCATGAACCCATCGTTTAGGAAAAAATCGTTGGCTAACAATTCATGGATGTTTGCCGCAAAAGTTTGTCCTTTCATTGGTTGTGGCTCGGATTTACCATTCTTATTCAAATCCAACCTGAGGATATTTTGAGCAGGAATATCTGACAAAATAAAAGGCGAGTGAGTAGAGAAGATGAAGTTTAATCCTTTTATAAATTCTGCCTTTATCAAGTGAGCATGGCCTTTTATTGTTTCAATTAAATCAAAAACAAATCTTCTCTGTAAGTCAGGATGATAATACAGTTCAATTTCGTCTAGTATAATGTTTACATAAGAGTATTTGACTCGGCTTCCTTCTGATTTTGCAAGATGGACAGAGTAAAGGTTATTTAAATGATAAATGATGGTATTTAAAGTGTGGATTTTTTGTTGTTCTCCCGAACTCAAATCTTCAAAAAAGGATGGTTTCTTCTTTTTTTGATTCATTTCAACAAGAAGAAAATCGATATTAAAAATGGCCGGAGGGATTCTCGAAAATACATTTTGTAATTCCTCAACTTTTGTAATTCCCATCCATGTCAAAAGTTCTTCAAGTTCAAAATCGAAATATTTTTTGCCTCCATTCCATTTACCATCTGCGCCCTCTTTTGCAGTTTTCTCTAAAAAATATAATGCCTGCTTTAATTTATAGGTGATGTGCGATTTATCATCTACTAAGTCTGTCGCATATCTGTCAATAGCTGTAAAAATATTGTCGATATCCTTCCATTTCACTTTGTATTCTGGATATTGCTCTTCAATTTTTAATGACTTATCTGAAATATAGTTGTGGATTTTTTCATTGAATGGTAAAGAGTTGTCGTAAATCAATAAATTATCTTCATCAAAAGTCAAGGCATAAATTTTTTCCAAAAGATTTAAGTTATCTAAGTTTTTACCAGAGATAATGAATTGATCTTTTGGATCATCTGACGATTGACTTCCTACTTTTATTTCATTACCGATATACTTATTACTATTAAAAGTAAAACGTACTTTTTGAATTACTTGCTTATCCGTTATTAGTGGGTATTTAATTTTATTCACTAAACAATCAACTAATGAATTGACCAATAATCTTGTTTTTGCCAGCTTGTTTTCGTCGTTAATATCAAATGTTCCATTTTTACGCATTGGATTTATAACTGCAGGTGTTTTATAGCCATCATTTTTGTGAAAAAGAGTATTGATCCAATATCCTAAATGTCTTGCGTTTAATGAATGATGGGAATAATTTAAGACAATCGAATAGAAAAAATAATTCAATAGCTCAGTGCTTTTTGGCGTTAATACTGAAATGATTTTTATATCTCTTTTTATATCTCGATTGTCCTCGATTTCTATAATATTATCAATTGACTTAAAATTAATTTTGTTGTCAATTTTTAATTCATATATAACTTGATCTATTTCAAAAAACAAACTACACTTTAACGAATTAATGATGTTTTGATGTTCTTTTTGGGCCTCGGTTAATTTTTTTTTTAGTCTTGTTTGATTCTTTTCTAATTCCGATACAGAAAAACCTAGATCTAATAGTTCTTCTTGTTTTTTAACAAAATTCGCTTTTAATTTTCTCCTACCAGTTTTTGTTGTTACTTCCGGATTCAGCAAGCATTTTTCAATATATTGTTCAACTGCTGTTTTCTTTTTTTTATAGTCGTTTTTTTTAAAATCATTGGCCTTCATCATGTGCCAAATATGATCTTTATATTGATACAATACTTTTTCATTGTTTTCGTTTTCTAAATTCGTCCCTAAATAATAGATACAATAAAGTAACAACTCAATCAAGGTACTTTTTCCTGTTCCATTTTTCCCTACAATTGCTGAAATGTTTACATTCAAATCACCAATTTTATATAAATCACAAGGAAGTGTAGAATCATATTTGAAACTTAGAATATTGCCATTTACACCATCAAATTTATTAGTAGCATCACTATCCGTGAAAAATTCATAATCATTGTAGAATTGATAAAGCCTTCCAGCCTCTAATATTTTTAAGAACCTATTTCCGCAATCTTTATGAGGGCGGATTCCAATTAGCTTAAAGTCTTTTTCTTGTTTCAATAACATGTGGTTGCTTTCAATGAATAGTTCGTTAAAACTAACAAATCATTTTATATGAAGGACTTTAGGATTAAATTGATAGTTAATTTTTAGGGTATAGTGAAGTTCGAAAACCCTTTTCCCGAACTGCTTGAATTAACGCAAAAGCATTTTGCTTAGAAAAAAAGTAAGACAAGAAAAATCATTTTCCCCTACCTTTACCCCAACCATGCATGCACTTCTCAACATCGTTCACCGTCACCCCAAAGTCGCCTTCCTCATCGGCAACGGCCCCAACCTTGCTGCCCGTATCATGCCTTCGTGGAAAGACCTGCTGACCTCGGCGGCCGACAGGCCCATCACCTTTGCGGTAGACGGACTCACCAATACCGAGGTCTACGATTTGGTAGAATTGCACTCCGAGGCTGGGCACGATGTAAAAGCGCGGGTTAAAACCAAACTGGAGTTATTGCCTCATTACGACCTGTCGCTTCACCAGCGGTTGATGAATTTTGCGCATCAATACGAGGCACCGGTACTTACCACCAACTTCGATACGGCGTTTGAGCAATCGATAGGGGCAGACTTGTTTCATGTGGCCTCGAAAGGCTTCACCCGTTTTTATCCGTGGAAGAGTTATTACGGCTTCGTGCAACACCGCTTGCCTACCGACGGTTTTGGCATTTGGAAAATTCACGGCGATGTGCGGTACAAAGACAGCATCCGGCTGGGGCTTACTGATTACATAGGCAGTGCCGAGCGTGCCCGCGACCTGATTCACCACGGTGATGACCGCCTTTTTCAGGGAAAACGACAACCGTATTGGCAGGGACATCAAACATGGCTGCACATTTGGTTTAACCTGCCCATTGTGATTGTGGGGCTGGGCTACGGCATCGATGAAGTATTCTTGCGGTGGTTGCTCATAGAACGCCGGCGCTACCTGAACCTGTACCACGAACCGATGCAGGTGTATTACCTGTCGAAAGACACACCCGCTCCCGGCGTTACCAACCTGATGCACAACCTGGGGGTAGAACTGGTGTTGGTAGATGATTATTCGGAGATTTATGGGGAGTAGGTTCCTCGGTGGGGGCGAAGACTTCCGCTAACGGAGCTCCCGACTCAATTGACAAAGCTCACGACTCGGCTGACAAAGCTCCCAACACAGCAGTCTGGAACTGGGTTTCGGCGTTTGTATCAACCATTATTCAGCAGGAACACACTGTTTTCGGTTGATCTGATGAAATGCTTGTTCCGAACTCATCCGCCTGAGGCACACGATAAACCATTCCTTTCAACCAAAGCGATCCGAATCATGAAATAGCTGCTGTTTAAGCCCTTACTTAATCCGGTTCCCAAAACAGCCAAACAATTTCGGGGCATTTTTATCCGGTATAAAATGAATTTAAGTAACTTTGAATCACTAATTCTAACTTCCAATCTATGAAAAAAAGCATACTATTAATCAGTTTATTAGCATCTACTGTTGCCTTTGCGCAACCTGCCGGAAACCTTGATTTGTCATTTGGGACAGGCGGAAAGGTTGTAACATCTATCAGCACCGGCGAAGACAAAGCCTACGGCACCGTTTTGCAACCCGATGGAAAAATCGTGGTGGGCGGTTTTACTACCAGTGTTGTTTCCGGAAAGGATTTTGCCTGTGTACGTTATTTGTCAGACGGATCGCTCGATAACACTTTCGGTGTAAACGGAATTGTTACAACCGACCTGCAATTGGGTAGTGATGATATGGCTTATGACATCGCGTTACAGGCCGACGGTAAGATCATTCTTGCCGGGTCAAGTGATGATGGTGTGGATAAAAATGCGGCATTGATCCGATACCTTCCTGATGGCACGATAGACAGTACGTTTGGTGTGAATGGAATTGTATTGACGGATTTTGATCTCAACTATCAGGATGAAATACGTGCTGTGAAAATACATGCCTTAACGGGAAACATCATTGTTGGCGGATCAGCACAAATCAATACCACAACTTCTAAACCGGTTGTAGCAAGATACCTGAGCAACGGAACACCCGATAGTACCTTCAATAACACCGGCATTCGTTTGTTGTGGATCACGGCACTCGATTACCAGTTTTTGTATTCCATTGAAGAAGTTGAGGTACAATCGAACGGAAAAATATCAGCGGCCGGCTGGAGAGACTTTCCAAACCAAACATGGGAGTCTGATCACTGGGCGGGTCGTATCAACAGCGACGGAACAATGGACGTGACTTTCTCAACAGATGGTGTCAATACCTATAACGGTAGCTTCAACGGAAATGACCGTGCGTATGCCATGTTGCTTCAATCAGGCAATAATATGATATTGGCAGGCGGCAGCTACCAGACAACGTTGTATTACGATATGCGGCTGTTGCAACTCACGTTGAACGGTGCTTCTGTAGGAAGTATTACCACCGATTTCGGTTCCACATACGATGATATAGCGTTTGCTATTTCCAATGATGCTGCGGGCAATTTTGTGCTTGCCGGAATGTCGGGAACGCCCACACAACGTTCGTTTGCATTGACGCGTTTAGATCCTGCCGGTACACTTGATGCCGCATTCGGTGTCGGTGGAAAAGTGACCACGACTTTCGGGGCCAACCTGATCAATTCGTGCCAGGATATGTTCATTCAACCCGATGAAAAAATAGTTGCCGCCGGGTATACCGGAAATGATTTCGCCATTGCGCGTTACACAGGAGTGAATACGGCCCAACTTGATGTTTTCAACCTTATTTCTCCGGCTGATGGTGCTACTGCACAAAATTATTCGAACCTGGTTTTTGATTGGTCGGATGCGTATTTGGCAACTTCGTATGAAATAGATGTGGATGACAATGCTGGCTTTAGCAGTCCGCAAACCTATACAGTGGCAACCTCAACAAAAACAGTAACCAACCTTCAACCGAATACACAGTATTTTTGGCGGGTGCGTGCTTCTGACGGAAGTGGTTTTGGGGCTTACAGCGCCACATGGAGTTTTACAACCAATACCCTTGAAAACTTTAGCTTGGTATCACCTGCCAATAATAGTACCAACCAGCTATTTGCGTCTTTAACACTTGACTGGTCAAATGCATTGGGTGCATCCGCTTATCAGGTAGAATTAGATTCAAGCCTTACATTCATTGACAATCCGCAAACATACAACGCATCTACCTCTACTTATGGGTTAACCAACCTGCAGCCGTCTACCGATTACTACTGGCATGTAAGAGCTGGAAACGGTGTTATTTGGGGTGATTGGAGTGTTACCTGGAAATTTACCACAAAAGCTGCTTCGGGTGTTGGGTTAACGGAAGCCGAACGTGGATCAATCGTTGTTTTCCCGAATCCGTTTGATGAGAACATCACCGTAGTTACCAATGCGGAACAACTGGGTAAAACGTGGCAAATGAACGATCAGGTCGGTAAACATGTAGCATCCGGCACCATTGAAAGTACAAATCAGCACATCAATCTTGAGATGCTTGCTTCGGGTGTTTATTATATCACCGTGGGTGAAGTTTCCTTTAAGATTATCAAAAAATAAGAGCACTATTTAGCGTGAGTTCGGGATCTGAATTCCTGAAAGGTATTCTTAAACCGAACTCACGTTAACTAATGAAAACCGATCGGTGAAATGATCGGTTCACCAATCCCGCCTGAGGCAGATGAAAAGGAATCCTTCCTCAATGCAAATTAAACGTAGCGCCGACCTCAGCAAAACTGTGCCAGCGTTTTCCTAAATCAATGTTTTTGTAGTCGTCATTTGTGGTATACAAATATCCCAGTTTTGTTTCCGGGCTAAAAATCAGGAAATTGTAGAAAAGCGTAAAATTGCGGGCTGTATACGACAAGGAAACATTCCCTGTGAAGACCATCCGTTTTACCTGATCCCACTGCAAACGATAAACGCTTTTTGGGGTCAATGAATCGTTTTCAAACTCTTTGTAACGAAAGATGCCATAGCCTTCCAACATGGTGTTGTGCACCACATACGTTCCCGAAAAACGGATGCTATACATCAGGTGGTCCCACACATTAAAGGTTCCTGAGTTGGATCGGAAATTGATGAAGTTGTGATTGTTCTTTGAGAATTTCTTGTTTGTGAATCCAATTCCCAGTGCACCATTTGTCATGTATGTCCCAAACTTAAGATCAATGGAAGGCACAAAATAAAAGTTGAAAAACCTGTTGGGGTTATAGGAACTTTCGCAAATCTTGATTTGGTATTCATGTTTTGTTTCAAACGAGATTCCAAGTCTGCCGCCTTTCGCAATCTGGGCATCCCAACCTCTTGGACGCAAACTGTATGAAACATCTTGGTGCAAAACTGTTTGGAAAATTTCACCAATCTTACTGCCTATTACTCCCAGTTTTAGGGTTGTTGACCAGCGCAGGTAATTGTAACGCGACAAACCTTTTTTGCTCCACCCGATGTATTGAAATGAACCGTGGGGTCTGTCGAGTGAATCAATGGAATTGAATTCTTTAAACTTGGTCGAGTCATTGAACTGCGGCGTAAACACGTCAAATCCGTAAAAGAAGGTTTGGTACGATTTGATCGGTCTGCGTCGGCCAGGATTTAAATAATCGGTACCGAATTCGAGTAACATAGCTCCGGTATAATCGCGGTCAAAGTTGTTGCCTGGCGCAAATAAGTCATTTCCAACACGAAGACTGATAAATGACAACTTCTTTTTATGCGTTGTTTCATACGTGTAATACGGATAAAGTGCCTTCATTTGAAGGTGCATGAGGTTGCGCGTTTCGTCCAGAATACGTTGCTTTACATCCTGAAATACAGTAGAGTCAGAGCCTTCCGGCCAAAATGCCCTTCGGTCGTCATTCACGGCCCGCTCAAATAAAAACAAAATGTACGGGTCGGTTATTTTTAATAAGTACCGCTTGCTTTCAGGTGTCAGGTCTTTTCCAAACCGTTTGGTAGGATCGGTTTCAATGCTGTATATCAATTCTCTGATTGGAACTGCAGACTGGTTCACTTCTTTGAAAAAGAGGTCGTAACGAATTGTAGTGAAATTGTATTTTTTGGTGGCGTCCTTTTTTCGAACAATTATATCATCTTGAATCTTCTTGTATTCATACGCAAAGAGGTCATCTTTTCTCACTCTTTTGGGTTCTCCCATAAACGCGCGCAGTAACTCTCGGTATTGAATGTGTTCCAGGTAAAGAAACACGTCATGGTCCATTAATTGTGCATTTTGAATAATGAAGTTGTTCGGTAAATGAAGGTCGTCTCGAAAGAAACGCTGTACGTTTTCTGCTTCACCGTTAAAATTGCACCCCAATGATGTAGCTCCTTGGTTATATGGAGCCGAAACACCGAATAAGTGGAACAAAGGTTTGAGCGATTTGGTGAGCATAGGGTCTTGTATATTCATTGTTGAATAAAATGTAACCCCAGCGTAATTTTTTGGGTTCACTTTCATTGCATCAAAGGTGTTTAATCCCGGAATTGCCGGAGCACTTAAAAAGACATTTATTTTAGTAGGTATTTTAGCGTTATACAATGGATCATCTCTAAGCACCAGGTAGTTGGTGTAGTCAAAATTCCTTTTTCCTTTCCTCGATTGAGTATAGTAGTAGCTGGCAAAGTTGATCTTTTTCTTTTTCCGGTTTAAAGTGTTCGTCACATCCAACATATTCTTCTTTTCATCTGCAAGTTGCATCTTTTCAACTGGTGAAATCAAACTAGCGGTTGCTATTGTTGCGCCCAAACTGTGTGCAAATACATCTACCTTTATATTTGTATTGAGGTTTGATAGCACTTTGCGTAAACTTAGTCCTACGCAATACGTGTGTTTGGAATAGCGGGCAAATTTTTTCTTATTGAGCAAACCACCGTCACATAAACCTGCGTAGTTTTCAATGCTAAAATCTTCGGCATCCAGTTTTTGTGCTTTACCAGTACCCGAGGGCCAATAGATGGGCACAAACAGAATTTTATTGGGGTCAACTCTTTCTTTTTTAAGTCCAATGGAGTCTTTCAAATGATGATAAAACGCCTGCGCTTGAATTACAGCCAAGCTATAGGGAACATTAAATCCATGGGTAAAAAACAAGACTTCTTCTTTTCCACTTAATGCGGTATTGAGTCTGGAATAAAGCATGCCTTCATGAAGTTCATTCCATAAAATCAAAAACGTATCAAGCCGAGCGATATCACCTTTGAGTGTTGGATCATCATAGACTTTATTGAACAGGTTGATGTATTTATCTTTCAAAGCCCGATCCGTCGTTTCAATATTGTTTAATAACTTATCTCTATTCGATTTTTTCTTAAAAAGAGCGTAAAGCGAATACTTCAATTGATTGATTTCGCTGTACTCATTTTTGAAATCAGTATTATCAAACCCTTTTAAGTATTTCATTTCAGGATAAATGGCCCCATAGCTATCATACATAATGGGAAACATTTGAACCTTAGGGTCCAACGCATTTGAAATATCTTCCTTGAAAAACTCTGTCCAATTCGATTTAATCAGTTGTTTTTGATCTGTTGTGAAATGCTCGAAATACTTGAATTTACGTTGTTCAGGCAGTTGAGAGAACGTGTTCTTGGCAATGGCAAAGAAACAGAGCAAAACGAATGTTGCATTTAAGTGCAGTGGCTTATGTATCATTGTGTAAAGTAAATAGTTGAACTAAAAGTAAGTATAAATTGAATGCATTCATTGTTAGAGTATTAAATCTTCATGAATATCTGCTGTAAGCTAAAAGTGCTGATTGCTCAATCCAAAAACACCTCAGCTACTGTAACTCGAACAGTTTTCTCTCATTTTCTAAAAAATACCGTATTTACCGTCTTGTTTTTGTCTTTTTAATTCGATACGTTTGAACCCGAACTAAACTATTCATTTGAAAACATGGCAATTAAGCATCTTTACGTAAGAATTATGATTGCCATTCGCTTTTATTTCCGGCATTTTTATTCCGTGAATAAACGCTTGCTTCAATTGATTTTTCGTAAAAACCGCTTAGTTACGCTGAATGTAAAAACACACTCGGCTGATAGTTCCGTTAAGAGAAGTGGCTCACCAATTTCATTGATTATTTCTACAGAAAATGCTCTTGTCATTACAATAAACGGTTTGCCGATTCCGATTTTGAATGATTTGCACCCGTTTAACATTCATTTTCCATTAGAAAAGGGGAACAACAAGTTGACAATTTGTGCCAAGGGAGTCGGTAGTAAAAAGCATTTAACCTTGGTAGTTGAAAACGATCAACCGTCGATTGGTACTATTCCATTCAACAAACAATTGCTGTTGAAAGAACCGAATAGAAGACAACCGACCATGACTGTTCGGTTGAAGGAGCCAACGATTCAAAAAACAATCATTCCCGCCATAAAACTGAAGCTTCCGACAATCAAGAAAACAGCCTTTTCACTTAACCAATCGCTCGAAGAAGACTTATTGAATTTTTTAGCCAATAACCAGAAAAAACATGAATAACAATTATTACAAAAGCCCGGAATCAACATGGCTCATGCGCCAGTTTTGGAAAGCAGCTGGAGCAGATCGTTACTTATTGGAACGAAGTACCTACTCCGATCAAATTAAATACTTCTGCCTCGGTGGAATTGTAGTGGCTACTGGTGTTCTTGCCGGTTTGGCCGGTGGTTATGCCATCTATACCATCTTTGAACCCAAAGGTGACGCCTTAGATGGAATGCTAACAACCACCGGATTGAAATCGGCCAAACGGGTAGAGGATATGATTCATCTTCCCACATTGTATATGTCTGTGGTGTTTGGCCTTATCTGGGGATTGATTATCTTCAATATTGACCGTTTTATTGTGACTTCCACTGGAAAAGGCGACGGTACGGAAGCGATTACCAAACAGGAAATCAAAGCGCCATTCCGCGCATCATTATGGGGCTCATCATTGCGCTCACCATTTCAAAACCCATTGAGATACGTATGTTTAAGTCGGAGATTGATGCTGAAATATCGGTGCTTCAACAGGAATATCAAGATGATCTAGACGATAAAACAGATAAAAGCATTGATGCAAAAGTGAAACCCTTTAAAGCGGAAAGCGATTCGCTGAAACGGGCCATCGAAGACCAGCGCTTGGAAATCAAGTCGCAAAGACGCAGGTTGGAAGATGAAGCAGGTGGTTTACTTCCTCCAAGTCCTCCAGGACAAGGACCGGCTTGGAAAGACAAGAAAGAGAACCTTGATAAAATGCAAGCGGAGTATGATATCATGAAAACAAGTGCTGAAAAACGAATCCAGGAATTAAAAAAGGATATTGATAGGTATGAAATCCGTCGAAAAGATGAATACATGTCAAATATCAAGAAAAAGTACTCGCTCGATGGTTTGCTGTTGCGCTTAAAGCTGGCACATGAAATCGCCGGTTTTTGGATTTCCTTGTTTATCACATTATTGTTTATGGTCATCGAACTCACACCTATCTTCTTTAAAATGATGCTGATCAAAAGTCCGTATGATTTTATGGATGACAATATCAAGGAACTTGCCAAGGCGGAAGTTGGTATTGAAATCGAATATGATTTCTATACCGATAAGAACGGGTTGGAACGACACAAAGTGGTTAATCATCCGGCAGAAATCATGCGAAGAGAGCGAAAAAACATGCTGCTGGCCCAGGAAGAACTCAACCGGAAAATCATTGAAAACTGGAAGCAACAAAAGCTGGATGACATTGCTAAAAATCCGGAGAAATACTTCGACGAAGAATAAGGTATGCGGCGGTTCTTTTGGAAAATGGCAGGCGCCGATTGTTCCATTTTGGAGAAGTCGGGTATTGAAAGTCAGTATCGGTTTCTGACTATAGGTGTGTTGTATATATTGGTGATTGGTTTGATGTTTACTGCATTCTGCGGATTGTTCTGGAAAGTATTCGGTCTGTTTTGGATTGCAGCATCCAGCTCACTGGTAGTGACATTTCTGATAGGGAGTATTTATCGTTTGAATATGTTGAGTCTGGAACCCTATACCTTGCGTGATCAGGATGAGTTGAAAACTAAAGTTTTAACCAATGTCATTCGCTATTTCTCCGTCACACTCTTTGCGTTTTTTACAGCAAAATGTTTGGAAATATTGTTGTTTGGATCATTGGCTGATGCCGATGTGTTACATGAAATGGAACAAAGGCTTGGTTCGGTGGGCGGAACGTTGTTTGTTGAACACATGATCCAACTCAACCTGCACCATCCTTGGGTATGGGTGCTTACGGTTTTAATTGTACTACTGTTCCTGTTACCGATTATTCTCAAATTCCAGCTAAAAAAACGAAAGGAATACTTCTCAATTAAAAAAAATGCAGAAATACGAATGGTCCTGACAAATCATGAGCACTTTAAGGAGCAACTAATACGATTGCATAAATCGGCTTATGAAAAGTACGTTCCGATAAAAGATGTCTCAAGACCAAAGTACACCGAACATGAGCGCAAGTACAGAGACGAGCCGTTTAATACACAGCGCATTTCAGAAGAGATTTAT
>Ga0302292_1001604_pt1 | contig 14384 bp, 8 predicted proteins | sample III_Fen_N2_1_FD_194553 | JGI IMG/M metagenome (GOLD analysis project Ga0302292, IMG submission 194553) | Peat permafrost microbial communities from Stordalen Mire near Abisko, Sweden - III_Fen_N2_1 | ecosystem: Environmental > Terrestrial > Soil > Wetlands > Permafrost | place: Sweden: Abisko...
AAGCGCTGCCACATCGGCCATACCTGAATACATGTATTCAGCACGGACCGCGTGGCCAACAGCCTCATCCTGTTCCAAAACCGGTTTGTGCGACTGGCTGTATTCCTGTACAAACTTGGTTTTTCCACGTTCGTCTAACAGAAACCTGGCAAAATCGAGGTATTTCTTTTCGCCGGTTACCACGTATAATTTAGAAAGCGCCATTTCGGCAATCTGGTGCCCGGGAACTACCACAACCTGACCTGGATTCGGCCCAATTTCGCGAATGGCACAATCGGCATATTTTTTAGCAATATTCAGGAAAGTAGTCTTTCTGGTTGCCTGGTAATGCGCTATTGCGCCTTCAACCATATGTCCGAGATCGTACAATTCATGACTCAAATCTTCTTCCTTCTCCCAGCGTTTGGTTCCCGACCATTCGTGCGGATGTTTGGGATTCATGGTGCGCGCAGTATACAGGTAACCATCGGGTTCCTGCGCAGCGGCTACAACGATCAGCACACTGTCGATGTACTTGTCAAGTTTTTTATTCGGAAAAGTTTGCATCGAATAGCTGGCTCCTTCGATGGTTTTATACACATCGGTATCGTCAAACGAGAAACCTGTCACCTTGGTGGTGTCGCTCGGATGAGCCGCATTGATAAAATTTTTGTACCGCCCGGTTTCTTCGCATTTACTGAATGCCAATGGAATAGTAACCTCCCGGCTGGCTTTCAATCGTTGCCCCCAGAAAGCATCGGTAACTTTTACCGAAGTAAATGGAACCGGCGAAATCGGATATCCTACGCTTTGTTTTACCTGTGCATGAAGTCCCAGGCTCAAAACAATCAGTAATGATGATACTATTTTCTTCATTATCGCGTCGTATTTTTTGTGTTGATTATATGTTCTTAAAATCCTTTATCTGGAAATGTATTTTCTACTGTTTCACTAATTTTTTTGGTTTCGTCTCGTTCATCAACCTGACAACTTCGTCCGGAGTCAATACTTTTTCAAATAACTGTGCCCGGGCAATATAGCCAGTATCGTTTTCGGAGGGTTCTCCTGAAGCTCCGATCAGAATATCGCATCTCTCCACAAAAAGGATGATTGGTTGCTGGGTATTCAACGTTCCGTCGACATAAGCATTTTCCAAAACGCCGTAGAAAGTTACAACAATGTGATGCCATTTCGCTTTCTCCGGAACAGTTTTGCCGACAATCAAGTGAAAATTACATCAATTTCATAGCTCAAATATAACTTCTTTGATAGGGGTGGTCATCTATTATACCTGCTTTTGAGTTATTATTACCCTATCGTATTATATCGCTAATTTTACGAATAACCTGAGTTCGATCTAAATTATTCGACTTTATTTCCTTATTTCAAGGTGTTATCATATACTCTTTATTTAGCTAATCCTTTAGGTTGTTTGATTAATCGTTTAGGTTATTTACCTGATCGTTTAGGTCTTTTAGCTAATTCTTTAGGTTATTTACCTGATCGTTTAGGTCTTTTAGCTAATTCTTTAGGTTATTTACCTAATCGTTTAGGTCATTTAGCTGATCGTTTAGGTTATTTGATTAATCGTTTAGGTCTTTTAGCTAATTCTTTAGGTTGTTTGATTAATCGTTTAGGTTATTTAGCTAATCATTTAGCTTATTTGATTAATCGTTGAGCTTATTTATAACGTATCATATGCTCAGGCCAACAATAATTACCATATCAAACAACCCGTTGTGAAATTGGATCGTTGGAGAAAATATTCCTCATCAAGCCCAGCTTTTGGTGAGTGGAAGTTGCGAATCGCGGGTTAAGCAGAATCTAGTCTGTATTCATTGTATTAAATCTAAGCAGTGTATTGCCTGAACGCCTGAAAAGTATGCAATCGAACCAGCTACAACGTAAAAACCATAACCCATAAGGCAAACACTTGAGTCTGAATAGAATTCGTGAATTACCAGATTCTGATAGCCCGACTGACTATAGCTACAGAAGGATATTATTCAGAATAATTGAAATTGTATTGTTTTCCAACATCTTATAAAAACGATAGATGCCAAAACCTTCGTGATCTCAGTGCAACTTATCGCAAACTAATAGTCAATTACACTTACGGAATAATCATCTCCGACAATCATTAAAGTGTTCTCATTATGCATAATTCCATAGAGATTGTGTTCATTGATTGTGAATGACCTATTGCATTTTGTACACGAAGGTAGATTCAGTACTTGACCATTATCGCAAACTAAAAAGAACTGATCTCCGGCGGCATCGTAACAAATGTCATTTGGCAGATTTGTCACCAATTGTATTATTCCGCGATCATCAGTGTAATTCACAGATCTCTCAGTCCATACTTTACCAAGGGACGAAAACAATACAACAGGAGAACCATCTTCGTGTTGTCCAATTATTGCAATCCGGTTAGTGGTAATTAGGACATTTTTAAATGAGCATGGCTGATTATAACCTGCATATTCTTTGTTATAATCGAAGATATCCCAATTGATCCCATCAGTAGTTTTAATAATTTCGCCTTTATTGGTAACACCAATACAGAATGAATTCCCTGCGGATACTGAAACAATATTACCTTTGAGTGGCAACTGAATATTCTTCCAGCTGTTCTCATTTTCCATTATGAGTATTGTTCCGTCGTCAGCCGATCCGATTAAATTCCCATTAAATGAGGTTATGCCGTTTATATTTTTGTCGGTTCCGCTTACCATCTTCTGACAAGCTTTTCCATCAGAAGAAGTTAAAATTGTCCCCTCGGTTCCTACAGCAAATACCGTCTGATTACTGAAAATTACACCATTCAAATCGTTAGAGAATGTATTAACTATTGGTTTTATTTCCCCTGATTTGTTGATGCAGTCAATCTTTCCGACCGTACCAACGGCCAAAAACTGATCTCCATAGGCAACAATATCTTTGTAACCTTTATTTTTATTCGGGATTGATATTTTTTCGGAAAGTGAGGAAAAAACAGATGCATCAGGCTTCGCAAATATTGCATTTAAGGGTAAACAGAATATTAAAATTGTGAAAATCAGTCTACCCGGATTGAGAAGAATTTTCTTATTTCTTATACCAAGCATATTTTTTCTTTTAGATCCATCATTGAGCGATAAAGAACAATTATTTATCACCAGATCACATATTTTTAATTTTTTTGTTGAGCTTATCCAGGTATTCCTGAGGCAGATGTAGGTTTTCTGCCAAATCAGTGACCAATTTTAAATAAGCAGTTGCAGACTGTTTATCACCAAGATCAGCATAAGCTTCAGCAAGACTTTTTCCGGAGGCGATCATCGTTTCAGTTGGACAATCCTTATGAAAAAATGCCCTTTCTAAATATTCCTTGCCTTCCTTGTAATTTCGCAGTTCTATATCTGGACAAACAACCAATAGCGTACCAAGTATTTCCAAAAGATAGGGTTCATTCGGATAATATTCCATTGACTTCTTAAAATGAACGATCGCATTTTTCCACAACTTCTGCCGCATCAAGACATCGCTCAGGGCTTTCATGCATAGAATATCCACTGGATTTTTGTTAAAAGCAGATTCGTAAAATTTATAAGCTTCCTGAATATTTCCTTTTTGCTGAGCCATTTTTCCTGATAATAAAAGCGTTTTCGATCCTGAAGGAGACAAATGTTTTAACTTTTCAAGAAAGAATTCGGCTTTTTCAAACTCATTCATAGCGAGGAGCACTACAACAGCATTCGCAACAACTTTCGGATTTTCACTTTCCTTTTTAATGTATTCGTCCATCAAGCCTATGGCTTTTTGTTTTTGTCCCATATAAAATGTTCCCAGAACCAAGCTTACCTGTATATCTGTATCTTCAGGCTGCAATTCCAAAACACGACTATAATAAAGACCTGATTGAGCAAAATATTTCTTTTCGTACAAAAGATTCGCGACATGTTTTAATTCATTAAAATCATTATTAAATAGCTGGAAGTGTTGCCTTAGGAGTGGCAATGCCTGCTTTGCGTCACTGGTCTTTAAATACAGAATAATTGCCTTCGAAATCAAATATTTATTATCTGACATAAATTTGAGACCCTGGTTGACGAGCTTTAACTCCAAATCAATGTAACGCCCCTTGTCTGCTTCATCAATTTGTTTCAAGAGGTATGAGTCGGATCTTGATTGAAGAGCAATTTGATCAAGTATAGTGTCAACCGGACTGCCAAGATTTAAAAGATCGTTGGATCGCACAACATACTTTTTACTTAATAATGAATCGCCTTTTAACCTGCTCACACTGCCAAGCAGACGATAAGCTAATCCAAATGACTTATTTTTCTGAACAATCTCATTCAGAAGATTTTCTGCTGATTCGGTACGGTTCGTATTCAGGTATATTCGGGCCAATTGGCATTTCGCATAATAATTAAGTGGAAAATAATCAAGCCTTGAACTGCTCTTTGCGCCTTGTTTTTTCCCACTCCATAATCCGATTTTTTCATATGCAATTTCAGCGTTGTCATTTTTCCCCATTTTCTGATAAGCCTGACCAAGATAAAACCAACCATGAAATGCCTTAGGGTTTTCTTTTGTCACCGTTCTGAAATTTGCGATAGCATTCTCCGAATTACCCATTTCCATATTTAAATATCCGAGGCAATAACTCCATATCCATTTTGAGTCGTTTTTCTTAATAGCCAGTTTATAACATATCGAAGCCTGTTCGTACATTGAACTGGAATGATATGCCATTCCAAGTGAACCTAAGTTATCAGCACTGGGATTAATAAATGCTTTATGGGATGCAGTCCTTAGCTGATCCTGTATTGGTATCGACAAAACCTTCAGTTCCGAAAGAGATGGAATTTGTGTCCTGTAAGGAAGATCAATAATAACCAGAAACAGAATAATGAATAACACTCCTCCTGTTGTGAATAAAGTGACTTTTCTGTTTTTATTCATACGAATCGATTATGAATGATTGATAAATTCTTGATATTACACCTTCCAAATTGCGAATTAATACAACAGTGGCAGGTCTGATTTTCCACGATTTGTCCAAGCTATCAATCCTTCCGATAGCACCAACAGCTAAAAAATCACGATAACCTTTATTTTTATTCGGGATTGATATTTTTTTCTGAAAGGTAGAATAAAGCAATTACATCTCGCATAGAAACCTTTGCATTTTATTGGTAAATTGAAATTTGATCATTCATTTCTCCTGAATGCGGAGAATAGCTGCAACCCTAATGACAAGTATACTTTCTTTGTTGCATATTCCTTTTGCGTCCGATGAACTAAAAAAAATCCTTCAGCATTAGCTAAAATTAACCGAAAAGCCAACGCCAAAGGATTTGATCAACAAACAATTATTTGATACCTGTATTTACAATGTGAAAGTAATCGCAATTAATCTCAAATTTTGGTTCTTCTTTCTTTTTTTGAGGATCCGTCATCTCTGGAAATAAGTTACGACCCATGACTACCCCGTCACAGACAATTAGTCCAGCTTTGATATCACGCAGAACTGATTCTGTTGAACCCAGAAGCTTAAACCCTTTGTCTCCAATTGAATAATATGCTGTATAGTTACTGCCTTTCTTCTCAAGTTTAAACACTATCGAATGGTTGTCTTTTAAAATTCCGAGTGTTTTGATGTTTGCAGCTGAATATTGAGAGCCATGGTTTTCAACGACCAATTCAATTAATTCTTCGCTACCCATAAAACCTTTTCGTGCATTACCATAAACTAGTCTCACATAGTTATCATCATCCTGATAAACAATAAGGCCACCCTGCTGCTCAGCTTTTATAGGTTTCCCCGAAAACACTAATTTTGATTCAATAGTCCAATCGGTGTTAGCAGGCTGAAGCAAAATATTCTCAGCATTGTTGCTGGCACCCTTTATATCACCTTTCTGTGAAGTAATTACCAGCGACCCCGGAGATTTTATAAGACTCCAGTTTGCCTCATTTTCCCTGACCCAACTCCACTGTTTTTCGATCGACTTTCCGTTGAATTCATCACTGACCGATTTGAGTCCAAAGCTTACGGCATATTCGTCTTTTTCTCCGGTAACGTCATCAGTCAGAGTTATCAAAGCAGTTCCCGGAACACTCGCGGCCTGCTCTATCTCGACCGTTATATCATCACCAGCCGGCGCTGCCTGCACCTGCGGAGCCTTGGACGAACCGCTGGTACTTAGATAACTATAGCCGTGAACCTCCGGTTTAAACCCTGATATTTTCTTTCCGTCGACGGTTATGTTGCTAAGTGTTAGGTTCGGCATCACTTTCACAGGATAGCTGTCAGATAAAGTCTTACCTTCAATAGTCACAAAAGCTGATATGGATGCTGTTCCAACCCCTTTTGCAGTTACCAATCCTTTGTCATCAACACTGGCGACTTCCGGATTGTTGCTTTTATAGGTAACCTTGGCTTTAGCAATTTCATAAAAATGGTCATCCGACATTGCTGCCGTTACACTTGTCTGGACGGTATTACCTAATTTCAGGACAATCTTTCCACATTCGGCCACAACTGTCTTAAGCACAGAATTGTAAGCGCCTCCCATGGTGGCTTCCACCTTCCCTTTGATGTCTTTTGAAGAAGCACCTATTTCAAACACATATTTCCCCTGGTCAAATGTTATTTTGTCTTTTGCGCCATCCCAGAACCACAAGTCAGCACAATCGATATCGATAGCAACTGTTCTTGTCTGACCTGCCGGAATAGTTACCCTCTGAAATCCCTTAAGCCTTTTTATTGGTCGTTGCAGCGATGCCGGACTATCTGGTGTTTTTAAGTACACCTGAACCACTTCATCTCCATCAAGCTTTCCACTGTTTTTCACATCAACGCTGACAGTGATTTTATCGTTTGGAGTAATTGTTGATTTACTTATTTCAAAATTACTGTATTCAAACGATGTATAGGAAAGTCCATATCCAAATTCATAAGAAACATCTTTATTAAAATACCAGTAAGTACGTCCATTCTTATTTTGGTCGCCCCTGAGGTCATAATCGGTTATTGCCGGTAGATCATTAACTGACTTGTACCATGTTGCATTCAGCTTACCGCCCAGGTTTGCATCTCCGAAGAGGATGCTGGCGATAGCAGTTCCCTGAGCCTGCCCGTTGAAGCCGTTCCATATGACAGCTGCAACATTGGGAATGTTTTTAAATTCATCCACTTCCACCATGCCAAGACTCTGCATAACCACAACGGTATTCGGATTTACAGCGGCAATGGCTTTAATCAATTCAACCTGATTTCCCGGAAGCAATAAGGTAAGCCTGTCTGCTTCTTCACTTGCAGTTCTGTCGTCGGTGCCGACAAAAACAATCGCCACATCAGATGAAGAAGCCATTGTAAGTGTTTCCTGATCAATAGGAGCAATAGCCGGACCACGAAAAACAAGATAAATAGTCTGATTACCTGTTAATCCGAGCTGGTTAACTTTGGCTGTAAGGGATGACGAGCGGAATGCGCTGGAAATACCCTGACCTCCTTTAGCCTCAAAAGAAGCCAGTAAATTTCCTGATGTGGAACCTACTCTGACTTCGATAACGCCTCCATCACCTGGTACCGACAAATTCAAATTGATATTTTCGACATTGCTGATATCTAAATTATTGTATGAAGTCCAGTCTCCATCATTAATGCTTTTGACAGACTTTTCACCCGTCATGCCAGCACCAGCTGTAATTCCTTTTGATGAACTATTAAAGTTGGGTGCATCATATTTAACAACAGATCCATCTTTTTTCACCATTTCGAACCAGAAAATATTATACAAATTGCTCCTGCTTAATGTGTTTGCACCTGAGCTATACACGACTTCTGTTGTGGAGTTCTTGCTGGCTAATAACGTTTTTATTCCAGACAAAGGTGAAATCATATTTGATTCCAGTGGCTTTCCTGAATAAGGACCGAGTTCAACTTTATTGGCTTGTGGCCCGATTATAGCAATCTTTTTCAGCACGTTAGCGTTTAAAGGCAGAACCTTTTTATTGGTTTTGGGAACAACGTTATTCTTTAATAATACGGGGGTCTTTGTAGCTACCTCAACAGCGAGTGCCACATGACCGGGTGCATTAACAACATCAGGCTGAATAAGTGCATATGGTACTTTACTCTTAGGATCAAACTCTCCTACTCGCATACGTATGGTAAATGTATGAACCAGTGCCCGATCAATTTCAGCGGCTGAAATTAAACCTGCTTTTACAGCATCAATAGTTCCAGTCTGGTAAACGCTTCCACAATCGGTATCAACACCTGCTTTCAGCCCCATGGATGCTGCTTCTTCATTACTTTTTGCATAAAAATGTCCTTTCTGTATGTCGGTTACTCCACCACAATCACTCGTAACATAACCACTTAATCCATAAGTTCTGCGTGCTATCGTATCAACCAGGAATTTGCTGGCAGTTACGGGTACACCATTCACTGCATTATAACAAGTCATGATGCTTGGTAACTTATCTTTTTCAATAAGCTTTTTATATGGAGCCAGGTAGAACTCTCTCATGTCCCGGTCATCCATATTTGAGCTACTTGTATGTCGGTTGAATTCACTATTGTTGGCAAAGTAATGTTTCCCGGTAGGAACAGCTTTGAGATAATTAGGATCATTCCCCATCAATCCGCGGATAAAACCACCGGCAATCTGAGAGATTAAAAATGGATCTTCTCCGTATGATTCGCCAGTTCTGCCCCATCTTGGATCTCTGACCGGTTCAACCACTGGAGACCAATAAGTAAGATTTGAAATAACCTTAGAATTATATCCGCGTGCTTCTTCGCTTATGACAGAAGCTTCGCGCTGCATCAGCAACGGATCCCATGAGGAACCGAGGGAAGCACTGCTTGGAAACGAAGTTGCTGCACCGGCATTTGGATTAAACATTGCAACAACACCATGAAGAGCCTCGCCCCATACATTGTAGGCGTTTATTCCAAGACGAGGAATTGCTGGCATTGTATTTCCAAGAAGACTTTGTTTTTCTTCAAGGGTCATTCTTGATACCAAGTCGGCAGCCCTCTCCTCGAAAGAATAGGCCGTGTTCAGGTAAATTGGTTTTATTGAATCTTTTTCATTCACTGCCATGAAGGCCGTAATAGCACATCCTACCAGAAGAAGAAAGCTGGCTCTGAGTAATTTTGTTTTCATGTTTAAAATCAAAAATATTTTATTAATAGGAATGTCACGAAAATTGAATTTCCCTTAACACCGCTTCTTTATAACTAAAAAAGGATTTTAAAGGAAATTCAAAATGATAGCTTACAAGTTTATACAAAACATTTTTAGTATTATCCTATGTTTCCAGCTAGTTAGCTATAGATGGGTTGAATCCATTCTTCCTTGTCGAAATACTTACTTTCCGATGCCCATCTTATTCCTCGTTTCTGAATTTCAAAAACTTCCGGACCATTAAAATCAGTCATCACATGTCCAAGCGAAGAATAGAAAACCCTTCCTTTTCCATAATATTTCTTCCAGACAACTGGAATTACACAACCTTCAATCCATGAGGCATTTTCACCTGAAAATTTGGTTGTCGCAAGTACCTTTACATTTGGGTCGATATGCACATAGTACTGTTCCGAATGCATATTAAAATCTTTGAGCCCTTTAGTTACAGGATCCTTATGGTTAGTAACGTTAACCTTATAGTCAATAACTCCTCCTGGATGCGCCACCCATTGGCCACCAACCATGAATTGGTACTCTACATTATTTCTGAAAGAATCACCAATTCCACCATGCCAGCCAGCTAAACCAGCTCCATTCTTAACTGTCTTCAGCAACATAGCTTCCTGATCTTTCGTAATTGTGCCCATCGTCCAAATCTGAATAATCAGATCTAATGAGGCCATCAATTTTTCATCAAGATATGAATCAAGAGTATCAGAAACAGTTACTTCTGCTCCCTCCGAACGCAACCAAGGGACGAATAGATCGACTGATTGTTTAGGCTCATGTCCAGCCCATCCACCATATACATACAATACTTTTTTGCCCTTCAAAGAAGGCGTAGCCTTTTCATCGGTACCTGCAAAAAGCTGACCAGGCAGAACAACAGCGGCAGTACCAGCCGCCACTGTTGTCAGTACAAATTGTCGTCGTGAAAAATATTTCATAATTCTCAGGAATTACAATTTATATCCATTCTGATATTCACGGTGGTAGAACTTTTCAGCCTCAGGATCATTAACAAAGAATTGTGCTTCCGGAGACCAACGTACGGGCCTGTTTAATTCATAAGCAACATTACCTAAAATGCAACAGGTAGCTGTTCTTTGACCAATTTCTACAGGAGCGACAGGATCTCTACGGGATCTTACCGAACGGATAAAATCCTCAACATGACCGGCGCTTCTTTCATAAAGGCCCTCGTCCTGAGGTCCATTATCAGGAGGAAGAAGTGATTTATCTGAAGCATTAATTTTGCCTCTTGAGACTTCGATCCATCCGTCTTCACCCCAAAATTTAAGTCCTAATGTTTTCTTTTCATCATAAGGTTCATTGACCATTTCCAAGCCATTATCATAAACATAAGTTAAATACTTGGTTCCCTGATATCCTGGAGGAATAACTTTTACAGGACCACTATGATCTTTCTTCAACGCCCACTGACCAATATCAAAGTTATGTGCTCCCCAATCGCAGGTGAATCCTCCACCTGTTTCTTTATAATATCTCCAACGACCCCAGCCTTTTTCTTTTACAGGCGGATCAATTGAAATTGGAAGTGCAAGTGCAGAATTGAAATTTAATTGCGGAAGTGGACCTAACCAACGCTGCCAGTCTAAATCGGCAGGAATAGGTTCTGCTGGTAAGGTGTAAGGATCCGGACCTGGACCAACATAAGCCTGAACTTTCGTGAGTTTTCCAAAAGCTTCCTTGTGTACCATAGAAACAGCATGTTGATAATTACTGTCTGAACGCTGTTGGCTACCTGTAGCAAAAATCACATTATTTTTTCGTACGGCTTCGGCAACTTTAATACTTTCTTTTATCGTAAATGTGATAGGTTTTTCCTGATAGATGTCCTTACCTGCATTACAGGCATCGATAGCAATTAAAGCATGCCAATGATCAGGAGTTGCAATCACAACGGCATCAATATCTTTGCGATCAATTACCTCCCTGTAATCTTTATAGGTAGTAACCTCGCCTGATGGATAGTACTCTTTTACCTGTTTTTCAAACCGTTGCCGTTTTATACCGTAAACATCAGCTCCGGCAACAACCTGAACTCCTTTTATATGACGAAACCCATTTAACAAGTTCATTGCTTGCTGTCCACATCCAATAAAGCCAACCCGAATAGTATCATTCGCACTTGCACTAAAACTTTGGAATGTTGGAAGAATAACAAGACCTGCAGACCCGATGAGGGTGTTCTGTAAAAATCTTCGTCTGGAATTATTTTGCATGATTATTATTTTTAATTGATTTTAAGTTGGTGATTAAAATATTATCTTCTGGGTAAAAAGCTCCCGAAAACTTTAAATTTTAAACTGATTAGCATGTACGATCTCATGTCTGTTATTTAACAAACAACTGAAAATAATAGAATTACGATAAAATTAAGGATAAAGACCACCCCGAATTACCAGATAATAGAACTGGTAATTCGGAGTGATTCTAATTGCATTATTCCGAATTAATAACCAGGATTTTGTTTAACATTTGCATTCTGGTCGATGGCATCCTGAGGAATTGGACTCATGTATAGTTTTGGATCAAACTTTACCGTATATTTTACTTCAGGTTCAACACTATATACCCAGACTCCTGAATTATTGGTTGGCACAGTATTACGAATAACCATATTATGACGGGCTACTCCCATACGTTCTGGTCCTTTAGCCAAACGTTTGGTATCCAAATAGCGTTTACTTTCAAATGAAAGTTCAACACGACGTTCGTCAGCAAGAACCGTACGCATCTCTGCTTGACTCAATCCAGCAGCTAAGGCAGGAACACTCGAACGTGCACGAACTTTATTTATTGCATCATAAACCGATGCATCTGGGCCAACTGCTTCGTTTTGTGCTTCTGCATAGTCTAATAAAACCTGGGCATAACGATAGAAAATGTAATTTTGTCCACTTGCATCATCACCGGGAGCAGCATCTTGATTAAGCTTTTTCTTCTGGTAGTAACCAGAGTCTCCAACATCGGTCTTCCCTGCTAAGTCAATTTGATTGGTTTTATCCGGATTTGGCGAGGTAAGATCAATACGTGTGTAAATAACATCGGCTGTAGGCATAAAATCCATTTTATAAGTAGCTCCGTCAAATACGATATCATCATAAAATCTCTTTTCGCGATTCACATAAGGTTTTTGTGGATCATAACCCGAAGTAGGATCAGTAATTGCTTTTCCGTTAGCCATTTTATACGCATCGACCAACTCTTGTGTTGGATTGTAATTACCCCAAGCCATATATTGACCCAGCACATAGGTTACGCCGCCTCTTCTTTCGTAATTACCACCCATTCCAGCGATATCCTTTACAATCTGGCGATCCCAGATAATTTCAGAATTGTATTCATTGGATGCTTTCCATAGGTTTCTTAGATCGGGATACAATTTATAGGTTGTTTCACCCCATGTGTCAATAAACTTCTTTGTTGTTGCAGCTGCAGTTGCCCATCGGGCTGGATTAGCGCTAGCAAAATGAACAAAGTTACCCGGATCAGGAAGATAGGGTGTACCACTATTGAATAGAGGACTGGCAGCAAAGAGCTCTAACCAACCTTGTAGAGCTAAAGCAGCGCCTAAAGTGGCACGACCAGCATCAGCATTCCCATTGTTGTATTTAACAGCCAAATACTTGTTGCTCACAATTGATTTAAGTTCACCAGTGATAAAATTAAAAGTTTCTTCAAAAGTTGAACGCTTCGTCAATAATTCATCGGCAGACATTGTATTACGATCTAAAGGCACAGTTAGAATCGGTAATCCACCCACATGTACAAAATAGGCACTATAGAAAAAAGCTCTCAAAAAACGAGCTTCATCGATACGCTGATTGAAATAATCAACAGAATAATTGGCTTTATTCTCTGTTAGTTTTTGGATGAAAGTATTCACTTTCCTGACTTTTGTTGACCATAAAGCCCAGGTATAACCTTCTGTTGGACCTTCAGTTCCACCCCATGCATTCGTGGTGCTTGTTGGAGGAGTCTGACATACTCCAAGTCTCCAGTTCGAAGCAGTATAATAATGACTAATGTTGTAGTCATCAGTGTAATAATCAAGATTCTCCATTTCAGTCCAAAGATTAGGTATCTGGCTGTAACAATCGTTCAGAAAAATATCAGCATTGGTATTTGAAGACCATTGAGTTAAATCAGTAAGGTTCGTTTTATTTTCGTTTTCAAGAAAATCTTTCTGATTACAAGAGATAGCGCCAAACAATAGAAAAGCACAAGCTCCTATGAAATTAATTTTATATATCAAATGTTTCATAATTCTTTGTATTAAAGTTAAAAGGTAACATCAAGACCAAAAGTTGTAGTTTTCATTACAGGATAAGCAGTATCACGATTTGTATATCCCACTTCCGGATCGATATATTTAATCTTACTGAAAGTAAGTAAGTTTTGACCTGTGAAATAAACTCTTACACTTGCAATATGAAGTCTTTCAGTAATCATTTTTGGCACTGTATAGCCAATAGTGGCTGTTTTTAACCTTAAGAAACTGGTATTAGCCATCCAGAAATCGGATGCTTTTGTATCATTTGCATAAGGTGCCGGTGTTGATCTGGGGTATTTTGCAGACTGGTTGTCCACCGTCCAACGGTTGTCAAAATATTGGTAAGATGTATTACTACCGTTGTTAAAGAATGGAATCGTCATGAAATTATTGGTATCAAAGCTTGAATGAGCTGATCCCTGAAAGAATAAGGTAACATCAAAGTTTTTCCAACTCAATTCTGGTGTTAAACCAAAAGTTATTTCAGGATATACTGGATAACCAATTCTTGTTTCATCATTTGAATCAATTAATCCATCAGGGGTACCATTCGGACCACTTAAGTCGGCATATTTGACATCTCCGGGGTGCAGTACACCGAACTGAATAATTTTATACCCATCATTGGCAGCATCAATAATTCCATCGCCATTTTTATCTTCAGCAGTTGTGAATAAACCTAAGGATTTATAACCGTATGGAGTTCCATATGGCTGACCAGTCAAAGTACGGTTTGGGTTATTCTTTTGGGCTGCAGTTTCAAATACTTGAATCATTTTGTTTCTGGAAAAACTAAAGTTACCTGTTATAGCAAGCACCATTCCATTGTTTAGCTTTTTCCGGGTACCAACATTAAGCTCAATCCCATTGTTGCTCATCTTACCTTTATTTTCCTGAGCAAGAGCAAGTCC
>Ga0302292_1001605_pt1 | contig 14372 bp, 15 predicted proteins | sample III_Fen_N2_1_FD_194553 | JGI IMG/M metagenome (GOLD analysis project Ga0302292, IMG submission 194553) | Peat permafrost microbial communities from Stordalen Mire near Abisko, Sweden - III_Fen_N2_1 | ecosystem: Environmental > Terrestrial > Soil > Wetlands > Permafrost | place: Sweden: Abisko...
TTACTTGGTATTCTTTCCCAACGTCTCATTCCTCGCATAGTTGGTGGTAGAATTCCAGCTTTTGAGTTACTTATAAACAATAACGCCGTTGCTAATCTCATAAGAGAAAAGAGAACTCATGAATTAAATACAGTTATAGAGACATCTTCCGAACAAGGAATGATAGATATGAACAGATATTTAGTTGAGCTTGTTGCTAAGGGTGAGATAACTCTTGAAAGTGCTTATCAATATTCATTTAACCCGCTTGCTCTTGAGCGTATGATTTAAATTTTTATGTTATTCAATTATGAATCTATAACAAGTCTTGGGGAGAAGAAAAGTGGGTCTATTGATGCTTCATCTAAAGATTCAGCTATTTCAGCACTTCAACGCCGTGGTTTAATAATTTCTTCAATTAAAGAAGAAGGAGTTAAGGGTGGTATTTTTTCAATGTCTTTCTTTGATAAAAAAGTAAGTATGAAAGATGTTGTTATTATGTCACGACAAATTTCTACTCTTTTTGAAGCTCAAGTTTCAGCTTTGAAAGCTTTTACTCTTATCGCTTCCAATACCGAGAATCCTGCTTTGGTGAGAATTTTAGGTATTGTCTGTACAGATATTGAGTCAGGTGTGACTATCTCTGAAGCTTTATCACGTCATCCTGAATCTTTTTCTCTTTTTTATGTAAATATGGTTAAAGCGGGGGAAGAGTCAGGTAAACTAAATCAGACTTTTTCTTATTTGGCAGATTATCTTGATCGTCAATATCAACTTACTTCCAAGACTAAAAATGCACTTATCTATCCATCTTTCGTTATTGGAGTTTTTCTTGTAGTTATGGTTTTGATGTTTATTTTTATTGTTCCTAAATTATCTTCTATTATTGAAGAATCAGGACAAGCTATTCCTCTCTCAACTCAAATAATCTTTGGATTAAGTAAACTTTTCATTAATTATGGAATCTTTGTTCTTATAGGTTTGGTAATATTTGTTTTTTATATTTTTAGATTAACCCAGACAGAGTCTGGTCAAAGATATTTAGATAGAGTCAAGATAACCACTCCTGTTTTTAAAAACATATATATCAAGCTTTATCTTTCACGTATTGCTGACAATATGGATACTATGCTTTCATCGGGTATTACGATAATCCGTGCTCTTGAGCTCACTTCTATAGTTGTAGGGAATAGAGTCTATGAAGATTTATTAAAAGATGTTACTGAAAAAGTTAAAAGTGGTAGTTCTTTATCTGAAGCTTTTGCGACTTATCCTGAAATTCCACCTATTATGACAGGAATGGTTCGTGTCGGGGAAGAAACTGGTTCTGTTGGAAATATTTTGAAAACTCTAGGTAGATTTTACAGCCGTGAAGTAAATGAAGCCGTTGATACTCTTGTGAGTTTGATAGAGCCTTTGATGATTGTGGCTTTAGGTCTTGGAGTTGGGCTTCTTCTTACTTCAATTTTGATGCCGATTTACAACATTGCAGGAGGAATTTAATAATTACTATTAGTAATTATTACTGTTATTTACAGTCTTGTGCTTTTAATATGTTTTTATGATATAATTAACACATAAGATGATGGGGTCGCGTCTTTTTTATAAAAGACAATTATTATAAATTTAATTAATATTTTCCGCTTAAGCGGATCCGCAGAAAAGCGGAAAATAAATTATGAATAAAAATAAAGGTTTTACACTTATTGAATTATTGGTGGTTATCGCAATCATCGGTATTTTGGCGAGTGTGGTTTTAGCTTCTTTGAATAGTGCTAGAAATAAAGGTGTTGATGCCGCTATTAAATCAGGTTTGGCAAATATGCGTGCTGAAGCAGAAATTTTCTATGATACAAACAGTGGATATAGTAATGCAACTATAGCTTCTTTGCCTGTTACAGGTTGTGCAACAGCAACTTCAATGTTTGTTGCTGATACGACAATGGCAACTGCTATTACTAACTTGGGTACCAATGGTACAGTTACTTGTACATTAGGTGGAACAGGTGGGGCAAAAGCTTCAGCATGGGCTATGTCTGTTACATTGAAAGCAGGTGGTTCTTGGTGTGTTGACTCTTTGGGTGAATCAAAAAATACAGCCGCCGCAGCAGCAGGTGTTTGTTCTTAATTTGAATTCAATTGTTTAAATAAAAAACACTCTCAATTGAGGGTGTTTTTTATTTTATATGTGATATAATATTTAAATAAATGAAGACTTACAAGTTTGATTTTTTTATAAATAAAAATAAGGGCTTTACACTTATTGAATTATTGGTGGTTATCGCAATCATTGGTATTTTGGCGAGTGTGGTTTTAGCTTCTTTAAATACAGCCCGCAATAAGAATGCGGATGCTGCTATTAAAAGTGGTTTGAATCAAGCCCGCACGGAAGCTGAGTTATTTTATATTAGCAATAATGGCACTTATCTAGCTGTTTGTGATGTAGCTAGTAATACAGCAACTCCTAAAGGTATCAACAGTATGGTTTTAAGTGCAGCCAAAGCAAGCGGTCTTGCTATTATGACACCAAATACTACCGGTTCAATAACAACTTCAACTTGTAATGCATCAGCCAATGCTTGGGCAGCCGAAGTTCCTTTGAAAACTGTTGCAAATAGTGTCTATTGTGTAGATAGCACAAGAGCTGGAAAAGTTGAGTCAACTTCTATCGGTGCGACTTACGTTTGTCCATAATATATATTTTTATTTTGTTCTACAAAGTGTTACAATATAAGTATGAACATACTTATATTTATTTTAATATTTTTATTTGGGACTATTATTGGAAGTTTTTTAAATGTTGTTATTTTTAGGTTTAATACTGGCAAGACAATGGTGAACAGTCGTTCTATTTGTATGACTTGCAATCGTAATTTGCGTTGGTTTGAGCTTGTCCCAATTTTTTCATTTTTAATTCAAGGTGGTAAATGTCGCCGTTGCAAAGAGTCTATCTCTTATCAGTATCCTTTGGTTGAATTTATTACAGGTATAATTTTTATTTTAGTTGCCCAACATTTTCAAAATGTTTTATTCTTTTCTCCTTCATCTTATATTTTTCTAATAACTTTCTTTAGTTTCCTTTTTTCAATTTTAGTAGTGATTTCAGTTTATGATTTACGTCACAAAGTTATCCCTGACAAACTAGTATACTTTTATATTTTTGTTTCTTTTATTTCTATTTTTGTAAATACCAGAGGATTTGGTCATTTATTTTTTATTCCATCTTTATCTTTCTTCTTAGCCGGTCCTGTTTTAGCTTTACCATTTGCACTCATATGGTTATTTTCAAAAGGAAGGTGGATGGGTTTAGGAGATGCAAAGCTCATGCTGGGTTTGGGTTGGATGTTAGGTTTTTATTTTGGTCTCGCTTCTTTAGTTTTGGCTTTTTGGATTGGAGCTATTGTTGGTCTTTTAATAATGTTTTTCTCACACAATAAGATAAATATGAAGACAGAAATTCCTTTCGCTCCTTTTTTGATAATTAGTGCTCTTATTGTATTTTTTCTCAGTTTAGATATTTTTACTCTATCTTTGTTGTTTAAGTTTTAATTTATAAATTGATGTATAAAAATGTATACAAGAAAATAAAAGATAATTTTAGTTTATCTCTAAATAGAGGTTTAACTCTAGTAGAGCTATTGGTAGTTATAGCTATTTTTTTAGTGATTACGGGGTCTATAATGTTTGATTATAATGGTTTTCGTTCAAGTGTTTCTTTACAGAATCTTACTGACGATGTAGCCTTATCAATTCGTAAAGCTCAAGGTTTTGCTATTGGGGCTCGTGGAGTAAATAATACTTTTTCTAGTGGTTACGGTGTGCATTTTTCTACAAATAGTTCTGTGGGGACTTTAGCGGCATCAAGTAAATCTTTTTTAATGTTTAAATGGGATTATTCGGCATTAGCAAATAAAAGGTATGTTTATACTCAAGTAGGGAATTGTGGAGATCTTACTAATAACAATTGTATAGAAGCTTTTGGTATTACAACAGCAGATTATATCAAAAGTATAACAGTAGATGGGACTCTTATGGGTTCACAATCATACCTTGATATTGTTTTTGTTCGTCCCAATTCTCGCGCCTATTTTTGTTATCGAACGAATGTAAATAATGATTGTGATTCTACAAATATTTCTAGTGTGAGTATTAAAATATCAAATGGACAAGTTGCTCCTAATGAAAAAACTAAGATTATTTCTGTTCAAAATACTGGTCAGATAAGTATAAGTAATTAATAGTATGATTTTTAGAAAAATAAAACAAAAAAATAATGGATTTACCTTAGTAGAACTAATGGTTGCTTCTACTCTTTTTACTTTTATTATGATGATGGGTGTTGGATCCCTCGTTATGTCTTCAAATTCTGCTAAATCATCTCAAAAGCTTAGAACTGCAGTTGATAATGTAAACTTTGCGATGGAGAGTATGGCACGTGAACTTCGCACAGGGACTGTTTACACTTGTGAGACAACTCAAATTATATTAAGTGATAGTTTACTTCCAAAAGATTGTCCAACAACTTATGGAAATATAATTGCTTTTAAACCTCAGTCAACAGCAGGTGGAGCAACCAGAGTAGCATATGAATTAAAAGCAAGAGCTGATGGAACTAATACTTTAATTCGTTGTGAATTTATATCTCCATCAACTGTTACTCCTTGTCCAGAAGTTGTTTCATCTGAAGTTGATATAAAGAGTTTAAAATTTTACGTAGTTGGTTCTGCTCTTCCTCCGGATACTATTCAGCCGAGTGTAGAGATTTTAATTAAAGGTCAAATTATAGTGAAAGGAGTTATCACTCCATTTATTCTTCAGACTATGGCGTCACAACGTTCTGCAGAAAAATAAAATGAAATTATTTAAAAGACAAAAGAATAATGGATTTACAATCATAGAAGCTCTTGTAGCTATTTCTATACTTTCTATTTCTGTTGCAGGAATGTTGGGGGTTACTGCTTCTACCGCTACTACTGCTAGATATGCCAACAACGAAATTGCTGCCAACTATCTTTTACAAGAGGCAGTGGACTCTATTAGAAATAGTCGAGATACTATTGTTTTTCAACAGAAAAATACATGGACTCAATTTTTAAATAGGTATGGTTATACAGGTTCTAATAAATGTTTTTCAACATATGGTTGCTATTTAAAAATTGATATTTTTAATTCACAAGATTTAACTGGTACTGATATCGTTGTTTGTCCTGCTAGTGGTTGTCCATATTTAAGTTATGACCCTTCTGGAAATTTACATTACTTTTATTATTATGATACTGTAACTACTAATCTCAGTAGTTTTAACAGGACAGTGACAATGTCTACTGATGTTGCTTATCCAGATCAAGTAAAAATTACTGTTACTGTAACGTGGACTAATGGCTCAGTTCTTAGATCTAGGTCTTTAGATAGTTATCTTTTAAATTGGCAAAAATAATGAAAAAAAATAATTTAAAAATAAAAAAAGATAAAGGTTATGCAATACTTTTCACAGTTGTAGTTGTAGGTATTATTTCTATGATTACGATGGGTCTTTCTAATGCTGCTTATAAACAAATAATACTTTCTTCTGTTGCTAAAGATTCTACAACCGCTTTTTATCAAGCAGATATTGCCTCAGAGTGTGCCTTATATGCTGATAATGAGTTTAATATGACGAACGCTCCTAGTAATCCTTGGATTTGTGCTGGGTATTCTTTATCTTTTCCAGCAGGTGTTACAGTAGGTAATGTTACTACTTATAATATGCTTCCATTTGGAGCAAATGGGAGTTCTAGTGATAAATGTTTTCGTGCGGTTGCTACTAAAACAGTTTCAGGGGATACAATCTTAACGAAGATAACTGCTAAGGGTTATAATATTTGTGATATGACTAATAGTAGAACCGTTGAGCGTGCAATTGAAATTAATTATTAAAATATGAAAGATGATAATATTAAAAACCGAATAGTTAAACTTCGGGAGGAGATTGGGAGACTTCGCACAGAATATCATACGAAGAATAACCCAAAAGTTACAGATGATGTTTATGAGTCTTTGACTCGTGAATTAAATGAGCTTGAAACAAAGCATCCTTTATTTGCTGATGAAAATAGTTCTGTTCATAGAGTCGCAGGGGAACCTCTAGAAAAATTTAAAAAAGTTAAACATGATATTAGAATGCTTTCGATGAATGATACTTTTTCATATGATGAGATTAAGGATTGGGAGACTCGTATATCAAAACTTTTAAATAAAAAACATTCTTATTTTTGTGAAGTGAAATTTGATGGTTTATCAGCATCTCTTATTTATAAAGACGGAATTTTTGTTGAAGGTTCAACAAGAGGTGATGGTTATATAGGAGAGGATGTGACAGAGAACTTAAAAATGATAAATAGTATTCCTCTTAAATTAAAGAGCCCCTTTCCGTCTTATCTTGAAGTTCGTGGGGAAGTAGTAATGCCGAAAAGAGTTTGGGTTAATTTGAATAAAATACAAGAACGTGAAGGTAAAATAACTTTTGCCAATACTCGTAACGCTGCCGCTGGCTCTCTTCGCCAATTAGATTCTAAAATAGTTAAAGAAAGGAGTTTAGATTTTTTCCCTTGGGATTTAGCTGCTATTTCATATAATGATAAAAAAGTGGAGATAAAAACTCATTCAGATAAACATAAAATTTTAAGAGATTTAGGATTTTCTTTAGATTCTCATGAAAAGAAAGCTTTAAATTTAGAAGAAGTTTTTTCTTTTATAGAAGAAATAGGAAAGATAAGAGAAAGTTTGCCTTATGGTTCAGATGGTATTGCTATATCAGTTGATGAATTAGAACTGCAAGAAACTTTAGGAATAGTAGGTAAAGCTCCTCGTTATATGACGGCCTTTAAATATCCAGCTGAAAGAGCGACGACCGTTGTAAAAGATATAACTGTAAATGTAGGACGCACAGGTGTCCTTACTCCTGTAGCTCATTTCAATTCTACTTTTGTAGCAGGTTCAAATGTTTCAAAAGCGACGCTACACAATATGGATCAGATAGAGCGATTAGATATTCGTATAGGAGATACTGTTGTTATTCAAAAAGCTGGAGATGTTATCCCCGAAGTCGTGGAAGTTCTTATTGGCTTGCGTAATGGAAAAGAGAAAAAATTTAAAATGGTAGAATTTTGCCCAGTGTGTAATTTTAAAGTAGAAAGAAGGGCTGGAAACAATGTATCTGTTGCCTATTACTGCACAAATAAAGATTGTCCTGCAAAAAATAGCCGAGGAATGCAACATTTTGTGAATGCTTTTGAAATTTATGAAATTGGACCTAAAATTTTAGAGAGATTAAAAGAAGAAGGACTTATAAGTGATAGCGCTGATTTATTTACTTTAGAGAGAGCAGATTTATCAGGGTTAGAAAGATTTGGAGAAAAGTCTGCTGATAATATTATAAATTCTATAGAAGAACACAAGAAAGTTTTATTCTGGCGTTTCATTTATGCTCTTGGTATCATTCACGTTGGTGAAGAGACGTCTAGAGATTTAGCAAATCATTTTCACACACTTTCTCATTTGATGAGAGCGGAAGAAGAAGAAATAAACAATTTAGAAAATATTGGTCCGATAGTGTCTAAAAGTATTTTTCAATATTTTAAAGATAAAAATAATTTAAATTTTGTAAATAAACTTTTAGCTAATGGAATTTCTGTTGTTGAAGAAAAGAAAAAGACAGGCAACCTTTCCGATAAAACATTTGTTCTCACAGGAACTCTTCCTAGTTTATCTCGTGAAGATGCCAAGAAAAAGATAATAGAAAATGGAGGCAAGATTTCTTCGTCTGTATCTTCCAAGACTAGTTTTGTGTTGGCAGGGGAGAACCCTGGAAGTAAATATAAAGATGCAGAAAAATTGGGGGTAAAAATCATCACGGAAGCTCAGTTTTTAAAAATGATTTAAATATGTTAATATTGTCCATATGCAGTTAGTAGACATTAAAAAGCTTGCAGATTTAGCTCGTATTGATATGAGCGATGAGGAATTGACAGGAATTGCCAAAGATTTTGATGCTATTTTGGCGTATGTGGGTCAGGTTCAAGAAGTATCTAAATTAAATAAAATAGAAGCTTTGCATGAGAATAGAGATAATTATTTTCTTAAAAATAGAATGAGAGAAGATTTGGTAACCAATGAAAAATTAGAATATACAGAGAAGATTCTTAGTGATGCACCAGAGACGCAAGATGGGTATTTAAAAGTGAAGCAGATATTATAAAGGGGACCACATGGCACAAAATATTATGAAAATAGATTTAAGAAATTTAACAGTAGAAAAAGCACATGAACATTTTAAGAATGGTGATTTTTCTGTGAGAGAATTAGTGGATGAGTATTTGAAAGTTATAGAAGAGAAGAATCCTACAATAAATGCTTATTTGGAAATTTATAAAGACATAAATGAACAGGTTAAAAAAGCCGAAGAAATGTTTAAGAATGGCACCGCTACAATTCTTACTGGGATTCCATTTGCCTTGAAAGATATTATTTTATTTGATGGTCATATTGCTTCAGCTGGTTCTAAAATTCTTGAGAATTATGTAGCGACATACGATTCATTTGTTGTTAAGAAATTGAAAAAACAAGGAGTTGTTTTTCTTGGTAGAACCAATATGGATGAGTTTGCTATGGGTTCCTCTACTGAAACGAGTGCATATGGTGTCACAAGGAATCCACTAGATACGACAAGAGTTCCAGGTGGTTCATCTGGTGGCTCAGCTGCGGCTTTAGCGGCAGATATGGCGCTCGTTTCACTTGGGACAGAGACTTGTGGTTCAGTCCGACAGCCATCATCTTTTTGTGGACTTGTAGGACTAAGAACGACATACGGTACAGTTTCTCGTTTTGGAGTTATAGCAATGGGAAGTTCTTTGGATCAGGTAGGACCATTTGGTAAAAATGTGAATGATGTTGAGATACTTTATGATGCGATAGTTGGTTATGATGAAAAAGATAGCACTTCTATACCCGAAGAGATGAGGCAAATTAAAAAAGATCCTATTAAGAAACGCATTGCTGTGCCACGAGAATTTCTTAATGGTGAAGGTGTTGATAAAGAAGTTTTGAAAAATTTTGAAGAGAGTTGTGAGAAATTAAAAAAAGCTGGTTATGAAGTAGTTGATGTAGATTTACCATCTATCAAATATTCTTTAGCCGTTTATTATATTATTATGCCAGCCGAAGTTTCAAGTAATCTGGCTCGTTATGATGGTATAAAATATGGATTAAAAGTTGATGGAGATAATCTTTTAGAAGTTTATAAGAAAAGTAGGGCGAAAGGTTTTGGGAAGGAAGCTCGTCGTAGAGTTCTATTAGGAACTTATATACTTTCTCATGGTTATTATGATGCCTATTACAATACAGCCTTGAAAGTTCGTCAGATTATTAAAGATGAATTGTTTAATTTATTTAAAGATTTTGATGCTTTCATCACTCCGACTGCTCCATTTTTACCATTCAAACTAGGAGAAAAAATGGATAATCCTATGGCTATGTATTTATCAGATATTTTCTCAGCTCCAGCCAATTTAGCTGATATTCCTTCTATTGCAATTCCATCAGGAAAAGCCTCAAATGGTTTACCTTTTTCTATTCAATTCACAGCTCCATTTTTAAGAGAAGATATACTCTTTACTATTGGGAAAGATTTTGAAAAATTGGTATAATAAATTTATGCAGCCAACAACGACTATACTTTCACCTGTAGCACAAAAGCCTCTCTTTGATCCTACCTATTTAAATCTAGAGTATGTTTTTAATAAAGTTGCTGACTCTATAGCTCCAGTAATTAATGCTATTACAAATGTGCATACGTGGAGTGTTATTGGGATTATCTCAGTTCTGATATCAATTTTATGTCTTTCTGTTATTCTTTTTTCTCTTGTTAGAATGTATGAGATTCAAGTTTTTGATGCTGAAGAAATTGAACACGAGATCAATCATGCTCTTGCAAGAGAGAAAGAAAGAGAACGCACTTTAAATCCACGTTGGAAATATATTGGAACCTTAGTTGAGAGTCCCAATGAATCAGATTGGCGTATGTCTATAATGGAAGCGGATAGTTTACTTGAAGAAACTCTAAAAGAAAGAGGACTAGTAGGGAGTAGTATGGCAGAGCTTTTAGAAGAAGCGAAATCGAATGGTTATTCAGATGTCCAAAGTGCTTGGGATGCACATCTTATCCGTAACAAGATTGCTCACGAAGGATCAGATTATCCATTATCACAAGTAGAAGCAAGACGTGTAATAAAACTTTATCAAAATGTTTTTGAAAGCTTAGATGTAATTTAAAAAAGAGTAGCAAGTGCTACTCTTTTTTATTATTGCGCGGCTGATGGGTGTTGATCCCACGACCTCTCACGTGACAGGCGAGCGCTCTACCGCTGAGCTACAGCCGCAATTATTCTTCAAACATTTCAAACATAACATAAAATAGATTAAATATCTACCTTATTGTGTCGGCGGGAAGAATCGCACTTCCGACCTCGGGCTTATGAGTCCCGCGCTCTAACTGACTGAGCTACGCCGACATTATTCGCTTTAATCTAACTAAAACAGCTAACCGACATTTTTCGGTTCTATAGACATATTTTTGGTATGTCACTTACCGAATTGTTGCGGGAGGTCGAATCGAACGACCGTCTTAAGGTTATGAGCCTTACGAGATACCATTTCTCTATCCCGCTATATTTATATATTACTTAATCTTTTCAGTCTTCAAAACCTTAAGGTTATGAGAGCTATTTCCTTTTGCGAGATACCATTTCTCTATCCCGCTATAATTTAGTTATTATACTTAAAAATACAGATTTTGCAACTTATCTAAATTATAGTATTATAAAATAAGTTTTTAGCCGTCATAGCTTAGTGGCAAAGCACTCCCTTGGTAAGGGAGAGAGCGTGAGTCCGATTCTCACTGACGGCTCCTGTAAGGAGAGATTCAGACTGACGGTTCCGTGAGTAAGTTTGTTTAAGCCAAAGTAGCTCAGTTGGTAGAGCAACCCCTTCGTAAGGGGTAGGTCGCCAGTTCGATTCTGGCCTTTGGCTCATTAAATTTTATTGTAGAATTTTTTAATTTTTTCAGCGGCAATTTTTACGTCTTCAAGTGGAGGCACTAAAGCGAAACGAACATATTTGTCTCCTGGGTTAAATCCATCTTTATCTATATCTGAAATCCATGCTCCTGGAGTAACTACTATTGCGAGTTCTTTTGAAAGAAGTTCTTTGGCAAATTCTACAGAGTTCATATTTTGAGGAGCTTTTTGCCATAAGTAAAATGTTGCTTCACTTTTGCAATTTGGCAATCCTATTTCTTTGAAAGCTTCAAGCATTATGTTTCTTTTTTCTTTATACTCATTTCTCATTTGTTCTGCATGACTTTCATCTTCTAGTGCTACGATCGCTCCAGCTTGTATAAAGTCAGGAGTTCCAGAATCTATATTTGTTTTTAATTTTTTAAATTTTTCTATTATTTTTTCATCTCCAGCAACCCATCCGATTCTATATCCAGTCATATTGTTTCTTTTACTTAAAGAATAGAAAGTTATAATTCCTTCTTTATCTAATTCAAGTATTGATATTGGTTTTTTATCAAAATAAGTATCTATATAACAGCCTTCATCCGCTGCGATTATTATATTGTTTTCGTGTGCCCAAGCTATCAATCCTTCGTAGTATTCTCTTGTAGCACAAGCACCCGTTGGGGAGTTTGGATAATTAATCCAAATAATTTTTGCTTTATTTGCGATATCTTCTGGAATAGATTTATAATCAAGAAGAAAATTATTTTCTTCTATAAGAGATATGAAGTAGGGAATTGCTCCTGCGAAAATAGTTCCTGTTTTCATTGGTGGATATCCAGGATTTGGAAGTATGACGATGTCATTTTTATTTATGAAAGCTTGTGGGAAGTGAAAGACTGCTTCTTTAGACCCAACAGTAGAACATATTTCTTTATCAGGATTTATATTAATGCCAAATCTTTTATTCATCCATTTTACTATTTGTTTTCTGTATTCAATTTCCCCAATATAGCTTGGATAACCAGAAGTTGTATAAATATCAATAGCTTCTTTTACTTTATTTCTTATAAATTCTGGAGTTTCTGCTGTCGGATCACCAACTCCGAAGTCTATAGGATTTATTCCTTCTTCTTTAAGTTTAGCTACAAGTTTATTTACTTCATCAAAAGCGTAACCTCCAATTTTATTTAAATTTTCTGACTCTGCTATTTCCATTTTATTTAACGTAGCTTTCTAAATTACATTCATTTGTTTTAATAATTCTTTTACTATTTTACCGTGGTCTTCGTCTATTTCACACATTGGTAGTCTATAAACATTTTGACATAAATTCATTTCGTATAATGCATATTTTACTGGTATCGGGTTTGTTTCTATAAATAATGCTTTGAAGATTCCTTCAAGTTTTTCATTAGCTTGTGTAGCTTCTTCTATTTTTCCTTTTAATGCAAGGTCAACCATTTCAATCATTTCTTTTGGAAGTATATTTGAAGTTACAGATATTACTCCGTCCACTCCACAATCTTTTATTATTTTGAAAGTTATATTGTCATCACCTGAAAGAACAATAAAATTTTCTAGTTTTGCATCACATACAGCTTTTATTTGGTTCAAGTCTCCAGATGCTTCTTTCACTCCGACAATATTTTTTACCTCATTTACCAATTTTATTAAAGTAGAAGTTTCAAGATTTACTCCTGTTCGTCCTTTTATATTGTATAGGATTATAGGCAATTCTGTAGATTCTGCTATTTTTTTGAAATGTAGATAAAGTCCTTTTTGTGTTGGTTTATTATAATAAGGATTTACAAGTATTATCATATCAGCCCCAGCATCACTAGCAATTTTTGTTTTACATATAGATTTTTCTGTATTATTTGTTCCTGTGCCTGCCATTATAAAACATTTATCGCCAACTTTCTCTTTAGCTCTTTTTATAAGCTCATAACATTCTGTATCATTTAATGTAGGGGATTCGCCAGTTGTTCCACTTATTACGAGTCCTATAATTCCGGCTTCTATTTGTTTGTCTATAAGAAGATCAAAAGATTCCCAATCAATAGAACCATCTATTTTAAATGGGGTTATTAGAGCAGTCCAGACACCTTTTAGTTTTTCTTTATCTATCATATTGTTTAAAGCGTAACAAATTATTTTATGAAAAACTAGTCTGGCCCCTCGTCCTCCCTCATCCGAGGACTTTTTTCAGAATATAATTTGTGTAGCTTCCCCTGACCTTAATTATTAATTACTTAAAAAATCATTCATATTAAAAAATCCTTTTTTACCTTGCATCCACTTTGCTACTTTTACTGCACCGAGTGCATATCCTCCTCGATCACGTGCCGAGTGGCTTATAGTTATGGTGTCCGATGCCGAATCAAAACCGATAGTGTGGCTGAAATTCACAACTCCACCTCTAGTTGAAGAGAAATGTATTTCATTTGAGTTTATTTTTCTATTTAGTCTATCATATACAACTTCCGTTTTTCTTTCAATTTTTTCTAGTAATATTTTTGATATTTCTTTCGCTGTGCCAGAAGGGGAATCAATTTTATTGTTGTGGTGTAGTTCTGTCCCCCAGATATCATATTCATCATATTGATTTACAAGTTCAGAAGCTTTTTCTATTATTTTATAGAGCATATTTACCCCAATAGAAAAGTTTGCAGACCAGAAAACTCCAATATCATTTTCTTTGGTAATTTTTTCTACTTCTTCCAATTTTTCATACCAACCAGTTGTGCCTATAATTATATTTTTTTTAAGAAGAGCGCATCTTTTTACATTTTCAATGACAGAAGATGCAGAAGAAAAGTCTATAACTATATCTACATCTTTTAAATCAGTTTCTTTTATATCTTTATGAGTAGCTTCTTTGTTTATTGGATCAACAATAACATTCACAATATGTCCTTGTTTTTCTGCAATTTCTTTGATTTTGTTTCCCATAGAACCGAAACCAATAATAGCTATATTCATATATTCAAATTCTATCAAAATAAAGCTTTTATAGCAAAAAGTTATATTTTATATCTTTTTCTCATTTATAATTTTTGAAAAGTTTCATATTTTGGTATGATAGATAAATGGCAGAGGATTTAAATGAAATTAAAAAAGAAATAGAAATTTTGGAAGAAGAAATGATTCAAGGGAATTTCTGGGAAGATAAAGTTAAAGCTCAAGCTGTTATAAAGAGAATAGCTTTACTTAAAGATGAACTTTTAGGTGCAGGTAAATACGACAAAGGTAATGCTATTTTATCTATTCTCTCTGGTGCAGGGGGCGATGATGCTGAAGATTTTTCTGGTATGCTTCTTCATATGTATAGTAAATATATAGAGAGAAAAGGTT
>Ga0302292_1001607_pt1 | contig 14360 bp, 14 predicted proteins | sample III_Fen_N2_1_FD_194553 | JGI IMG/M metagenome (GOLD analysis project Ga0302292, IMG submission 194553) | Peat permafrost microbial communities from Stordalen Mire near Abisko, Sweden - III_Fen_N2_1 | ecosystem: Environmental > Terrestrial > Soil > Wetlands > Permafrost | place: Sweden: Abisko...
AAAGGTCAAAGAAATTCCTAAAATCATAAAAAGAACGGGCTTTCCTAAGAATCTTTCCAGAAGGATCTTCCTTAAAAGGATCTTCCGGATTTCCCTTGAAGGGTCTTTCCTAAAGAATAATATTTCCTTAATTAGTATTTTTGGTAGAAAAAAGGTCAAAGAAATTCCTAAAATCATAAAAAGAACGGGCTTTCCTAAGAATCTTTCCAGAAGGATCTTCCTTAAAAGGATCTTCCGGATTTCCCTTGAAGGGTCTTTCCTAAAGAATAATATTTCCCTAATTAATATTTTTTGTAAAAAAAGGTCAAAGAAATTCCTAAAATTATAAAAAGAACAGGCTTTCCTAAGAATCTTTCCAGAAGGATCTTCCTTAAAAGGATCTTCCGGATTTCCCTTGAGGGGTCTTTCCTAAAGAATAATATTTCCCTAATTAGTAATAAAGGATATAGCGGTTTTTGGTAAATTAAAAAGAAAACGAGAGGGGCCAAATAAATCTCTGCTCATAGTATTTGATAAATTATATAAAAGAACAAGTTTTTTCTTAGCACGGGTTATGGCTACATAGGCTAGACGACGTTCCTCTTCAATAGATCCTTCTGAAAGAGTTTTAGCATTAGGAAAAACACCTTCAATCAAACCGGGAATAAAAACATTATCAAACTCTAATCCCTTAGATCCATGAACAGTCATAATAGAAACTTTTTCTTCATTTTCTACATCCATAGAAAAGAAACTCTCTAAAAAATGAGAAATAGATGAGAAATTTTCAATTTTATTAAGTAAAATTTGGAAATTATCCTGTTTATCCTCAAAGAAATCCGCGCAGCCAGATTCCTCCCAAATAATTCTCAGCACCTTGGTAGGAGATTGAGTTTTAATGCTTTGCCAATAGGTTAAAAGATTAGCGAATTCAATTTGTCCTACGGAAATAAGCGCTGAGATTAAAGTAGAACCATTGGATAGGAGTTCTAAAATTTTTTGAATTTTAACTTGACCAATACCTTTTTTAGGAAATTGTAGTACACGCTCAATGGATAAAATATCCTCAAGAAAAATGACCTTCAAATAGGCAATAGCGGTTTTAATTTCTGGTTTTTCGAAAAATCTTAATCCTCCAAGAATTTTATAATTTATATTAAATTTAATTAGACTATTTTCAATATTTTTTACTAGAGAGGTGGTTCGAACAAGAATTCCTACGCTTTCATTTTGGAGTTTTAGAATTTCCTTGGCGATAATATCTCCCTCATTTTTTGTGGAGCAGACTAAAACCGTTTGACCAGGATTCTCACACCAAATTTGTTTTTGTATTCTGGATTTATTCTGATTTATTAGGTGGTTTGCTACGGTAAGTATAGGCTGGGAACAACGATAGTTTTGCTCTAGACGGAAAATCTTTACATCCTTGTAATTTTGAGAAAATTTTAAAATATTTTCTATACAGGCTCCACGCCAACTATAAATTGATTGGTCGTCATCTCCAACACAAAATAGGTTCTTTCTATTAATTAGTTGAATAAATTTGTCCTGAAGTTTACTTGTATCCTGATACTCATCAACCATAATATATTCAAAACGTTCCTGAATTTTTTCCTTTATTTCTGGGTTTTTTTCTAAAATATCAAGAGTTCTTAGAATAATTTCACCGAAATCTAAATAATTATTTTTTTCAATATAGTCCTGGTATTTTTCATAGGACTCCAGAAATATTTTATCCTTTATGACCTGCAAACCTTCCTTGAAATTTTGAATATTTTTTAGGGATTCTTCAATATTGAGTTTTTCTGCTATTTTTTTCTGATCATACTCATCAATAATTGATGTATTAGGTTTCAAATTACCATATATTTGTAATAATTTAAAACATATGCTGTGAAAAGTTCCAACCCATTGAGGATTAATAATATCAAATTCTTCTAATCTTTTTATAATTTCATTAGCGGCTTTGTTGGAAAATGTAATACAAAGAATACGGGAGGATGGACAATCATTTTCTATCATTTTTATAAATCTTGAAATAATAACACGGGTCTTTCCCGTTCCAGCTCCCGAAAGAACTAAAATAGTACCATCTAAGGTCTCTACACATTGCTTCTGAGCTTTATTTAGTTTAAAAACTACGGAATTCTCTTTTTGAAGGTTTAACATTTGTATATTGTACACTAGAAATAAAAATTTTAAGAATAGTCTATAAAGTTCAAGATCTAAAGGATTCTAAAATAGAAGAGAAAATTTTAAAAACAATCATAAGTAGAATTCCAGTTTTAAAGGGAACGAATTGATGATATATATTAATAATAAAGTGTAAACCAACAAAAAATAAAATATATCCTACCATTTCCATTTTACAATATATAAGTAAAATACCAAGAAATATAAAATTATAAAAGATTGTAATTAATCTAGAAAAATTAATAAAATCAATTTGTGGAAAGGAACTATTATTATATAAATTTCTAAAATTTTCTGAAAAAAGTAAATTAATAATTTCAAGAATCATAAATAAAATATCCATTCAAAAGATTCATATATTATAAAATCAACAAGGTTTTTAATAGGGCTTATTTCGATGTCTTATTTGTTATTGCTGTTGCATTTGTTTTTGTAGTATTTGCCTTTGTGACCATTTTTTCTTTGACTCCATTTTTATGTTTTTCACATGTTGTGCAATTTTTTGCACTGTTTGTTTGAGCTGAGTATTGTATCATCATCATAGAATTTATTATATAGAATAGGTGTAAAAATTCGGTTAATGCATTATAATTTTTCTATTTTGTAAAAATGTTCTGTAAAAATATTTCGTAAAGATATTTTGAAATTTAGGAAATTAGGAATTTAGAAAATTAGGAATTTAGAAAATTAGGAATTTAGAAAATGGAGTTTAGGAAATGAAATTTAGGAAATTTTATTTTAAGAGAATATTATATTTTGCTCTATAGGTTTTAGATGGTTTAAAGGGTTTATAAAAATAATATTAAAATTTATTTATTTTTTTGAGTTGTTTTTTGGATCATTTTTGGAAACAGGGCTTGTTTTGTTTTTTTGAACATTTTGAACATTCTGAACATTCTGAACATTCTGTTTTGTTGTACATTGTATCATTATCATAAAATTTATTATATAGTATAGGTGTAAAAATTTAGTTAATGCTCTATTTGATGAAAATATTTTATAAAAATATTTCGTAATTTAGGAGATTTATTTTAAAATAGTATTATATTTTATTCTATAGGTTTTAAAGAGTTTATAAAAAAGAGTTTATGAAATTTTGGAAATGGAATTTAGGTTTATAAAAATAATATTTAGGAATTAGAAAATGGAGCTTTGTGATGCGTTACTTCTTGATCCAACCTGTCCTGTTTTTCGATTTTGATTTGTTGCATTTGGACTTTTTTTTGCTGCATGAATGTGTATTATCATAGTTTAAATATATAGAAATATGGTTAGAATTCTGTTAAATTTTATAGAAAAATAGAGTTTTAAGAATTATTTTATTTCTTCTATGGTTTGAATTTAGGATTTTAATATTTTTTTGAATTTAGGTATTAATTTTTTCATTTACACTTTTTTTTGTAATTGGGTTATAATAGACAACATAATTAGATTTAGATTGTTTTTTTTCGCTTAAATATATATTAATATGAGTTTAAATATATAGAAATATAGTTGGAATTCTATTAATTTTTTTAAAAAAGGTAGAATTTATTTCTATTTTTTATATATAATGATTTATATATGTTTGTTTTGATATTTTTTACAATGTTTTTGGTTACATTATTTTTTGAAATGATTGAGGCTGCGATTTTTAATATTCAAAAATGTACTTTAATTGAAAAGGATAAGCAAAGTAAAAGTAGGGATAATGTTTATTCTAAAATGTTATATATTAAGGAAAATATAAAGGAAGTAATGATAGTTATTTTGCTTTTGGATACCTTGGTGAGCTATCTCTTTAGTTTTTATTTTTCAAGTGTTTTGAGAGCTAATGAATATAATAATATGGTTTGTACAGCTTTAACGGTTTTTTTTAGTTTTTTTGTAACTTTCGTAATTATTATTGCTAAGGTAGTTGGATTAAGCTTTTCTGAAAAAACTATTAAGTTCATTGGAAATTTATTTTATTTTGTTTTTATAGCTTTTCGACCAATTGGAAAATTTTTTAATAAGATTGTGATGGTAATGTTAAATACTAAAGATCAAAAGAATATTACACAAAAGGGTGAAGTCATAGCCTCTTTGGATGACTATTTAGATAATAATAAGGAAATGAATGAGGAGCTAAATATGGCGAAAACAGTTCTATCTCTTAGTGAAATTCCCCTACATCAGATTATGAATTCAAGAAGTGAGTTTTTAATGGTGGAGTTTTCCGAGGATATTGAAATTATGAAGGAACGTCTTCTACCCTTAAGTTTTAAAAAAAATATTATTGTATATGTTGATCACGAAGAAAATATTATTGGAACTATTAATATTCAGAAATTTTTCATTGATTTATTGCAAAACAAAATTAAAAAAACGATTTCCTATGTAGATTTGCCAGAATATTTTCTCCATTCCGTAAATACCGATAGAGTTTTACAACATTTTAAAGAAAAGAAAAATAAAATAATTTTTGTAATCGAGGAAGATGGTAGCATTATTGGTATTGTTACTATTAGCGATATTGTTCAGGAAATTATTGGTGAGCTAGATAAGGATGAATACTTTTTTCTAGAACAGGAGGATGGCTATTTAGTAGATGCTTCCTACGGTATCCGGGCCTTAAATCGTAAATTAAATATTGACTTTGAAGAGGATGAGGATTTTTCCTCTATAAGTGGATTAATTATGCGTTATTCAAAGAAAATACCAAAACTTAAGGAATCCTTCAATATTCAAGGTGTGATTATGATTATTGCGGAGAAAACAAAAAACCGAATTCAGAAAATTCTAATTAAAAAACCTTTAAAAACTATATAGTTATTATATAGTTACTATGTAATTTATATTTTCTAGTAAAAATAAAAAAAGGGATATAGTCTTTAAAATTTTAAAAAAAAATTATGAAATGATTCTAATTCTAGAAAATTCCGAGTTTGAAGTTTTGAAGTTTTGAAGTTTTGAAGTTTTGAAAAAAAAGTTTTGGAAAAAGAAGTTTTTATTATGTTTTTTTTATTTTATTTAAATTTCTGTTACAATGAATTTTAGAGCGGTTATGGTGGAATGGTAGACACGTAGCCTTGAGGTGGTTATGAAGCAATTCGTGTGGGTTCAAGTCCCACTTTCCGCACGTCACACGGGATAATCTTCGGTGAAATAAAAAATAACTCGTGGAAGAAGAACTGAAGAGGTTTATATGAAAGAATATGAAGAAAAAAATTTTATAGAAAGTTTAAAGGAACAAGATTCTATAAATAAAGAGGAAAAAACAGTTGAGATAACTGAAGAAATAGAAACATTCGCTGAAAAAATGGAGAGTATGATGGCTCCAAAAAAAGAGACATTTGCTGAAAAAATGAATCCACAGACGGAGAAAAAAGAATTTACTATAACAATTTCCAATTTAATGGAAGCTGGTTGTCAATTCGGACATCAGGCGAAATATGCAAATCCATCTATGCAAAAATATATTTATGGAAAGTCTGATGGAATTTCAATTTTAAATCTAGATAAAACCATTGAATTACTTGAAAAAGCTTGTAATTTCGTTGAGCAAATTACCGCTAAGGGTGAAAAAGTTCTATGGGTTGGAATTCGTAAGAATATTAAGGATCAAACTACACTTTGTGCTAAAAACTCCGGTGGATTTTATGTAAATCATCGTTGGGCTCCCGGTGTACTAACAAATTTTGATACCTTTAAGATTAGTTTAGGAAAAAAGGAAGAAATTGAAAGAATTATTGCTAATAAGAATTCTGAATATACAAAAAAGGAAAAATTATTATTTGCTAGACGTTTAATAAAAATGAATTTACTCTATAACGGATTGAAAGATATGGAGGAATTGCCAAAGGCTATTATTATACTAGATGCTGCTGATCAAAAGATTCTAATTAAGGAAGCTCATAAAATGAAAATTCCAGTGGTTGCTATAACAGACAGTAATACGGATATTAGTACAATAAACTATCCAATTCCAGCCAATGATGACGCTTTGAAATCCGTAAAAATCATTTCGGATATTCTAAGTGAATTTGCAATTAACGGTGTAAAAAATAAGATGAAAATTAGATCAAAACAAGTTACATCATCCTTTTCCCCAAATCAAAAATATGATTCTTTTAGCGGAAACAATAAGAGAACATTTTCAGGAAATAAACCCTTTGTAAAACCTTTTAATCGTAAACCTTTCGATAGACCCGGTGGAAGTTTTAATAAACCAGGACTTAATAATTCTTTAAGTAATGGTGGGCAAAGTCAGGGTGATCAAAACCAAAGTGTTAACCAAAATATTAGCCAAGGTATTAACCAAGATATTAACCAAGGTAGTAACCAAAGTGGTAACCAAGGTAGATTTGAAAGTAATGGTCACAGATTTCAACCAAGAAGTGGATTTCAACCAGGAAGTGGATTTCAACCAGGAAGTGGATTTCAACCTAGAAGTGGATTTCAACCAGGAAGTGGATTTCAACCTAGAAGTGGATTTCAACCAGGAAGTGGATTTCAACCAAGAAATGGATTTCAACCAGGAAGTGGATTTCAACCAAGAGGTGGATTTCAACCAAGAAGTGGATTTCAACCTAGAAGTGGATTTCAACCTAGAAGTGATAATTTTAGATTTCAAAATTCAAGACCGGCTGATTTGAATGCTAATGTTGAAAAATCACAGACTGACGGATCGAATACTGACGGATCGAAGATCGACGGATCAAAGATCCAAAACTAGAATCTAAGAAATGAATAAAATTAGGGTTGGAAAGAACTTTTATTTTTTAGAGGAATTGATTTTTAATATTCCCTATCGATATGAAAAAAAAATTTTAATAGATAATGATTGTGATCATTGCGATTATTTAGATGATAGTGTAACTGATAGTGTAACTAATAGTTTGACCTATGTTTTTATATTTCAGGTTATTAGTGTTATAGAAAAAAATAATAAGGTATTTATGAAAGGAATACTTTTAGGAAAGGATAATATTAGAATTTCTGAGCATTTATTTACGGTGATACATTCTGCAAAAATGGCTAAATTTTTTCGTAGTAAGAAGACTTGGTTTTTTTCCGGTAAATTTAAGGATAGAATGGTTTTTTATCCGGAGATTTTGAAAACTCTAGAGGTAAATTTAGATTTATTACCTTTATATTCTGGTATTACAACATCTGTTTCCTTTATTATAAAAAAAGAGCTTGAAACCTTTCAAAATAAAGTTTTGAAGGATATAATATATAAAATTCATTTTCCAAAAACTATAGATGAAGTGAATGGAGCTTTAAGGCAATTATTAATCTATGAGATAGCGGTTTTATTAAGAAATACTCAAACTTTGAAAAAGAATCAGGATCCCTATAGTTTATATCCTATAGAAACACCCTATGTTTTGAGTGAGGAGCAGGAAATATGTTGGAAAGAAATTCAAGAGGATTTTTTGAAATCAGAAACCTTTACACGAATGATTTATGGAGATGTGGGAACGGGAAAAACTTTAATAGCCTATATGGCAGCGAATTTGGTATTGAAAAATGGTAAGAAAGTGGGTATTATGGCTCCTACAAGTATTTTAGTTAATCAGATTTTTGAATTTTTCCAGAATCATAATTATGGAAATTATAGAATTGCAAAGGTGGCTCAGGATTCTATTAAAGTTGTGAAAAAAAATAAACAGGATTATGATATTTATATTGGTACACAAGCTTTATTATATGATAATTATATTGATAATTTAGGATTATTGGTTATTGATGAGCAGCATAAATTTGGTGTTAATCAGAGAAATAAACTTTTAGAAAATCAGTGTGCTAATGTTTTGATGTTGACCGCTACGCCTATTCCTAGAACTTTTCAAATGATTTTAGATGGTTATATTTCCTTTTCTATTTTAAAAACTGGAGCAAAACATGGAGAGCGTCAAACTATTATTACTTCAAATCTATTAAAAACTCTAGATAAAATTGTAGAAATTTCTCAACATAGTAAGGTTGTTTTAGTTTGTAAAACTATTGAAATCGCAGAGGAAAGATTATCTTTTTTTAATAGTAAGTTGTGTAATGTGGTTTTAATTCATGGAAAAATTAAGGAAAAAAATGATATTTTATTGAGATTTGATGAACAGTCTGGAGGTATTTTGATTTCCACAACGGTAATTGAGGTTGGTATAGATATTAATTTGAATTATATTTTTATTGAGAATGCTGATATGTATGGATTGGCTCAAATTCATCAATTGCGTGGACGAGTTGGCCGCAAATCTGAAAATGGAGTTGGATATTGTGTTTTAATTGGTAAAAATCTTAAGAAATTGAGAGAGATCCGAGAGGCATCCGATGGTTTTTCTATCACAGAAATGGATTTAGAAAAGCGTGGTGCTGGTATGTTGCATACGGCTTCTCAATCCGGTCCTAGATTTCTTTTTAATAAAATTTGTAATGGTTTTGAAATTAAGGAAAGAAATATTATGGATTCAGATATTCTTAAGGAAGCCCGTAAATTAGCTCATAGTCCTGATCTTATTCCAGAGGAAATTAATCGTATTAAGGATATTAATAAGGATAAGGAAAATATTATATAAATTTATGGATTGGCTCAAATTCATCAATTGCGTGGAATGGAATTGGATATTGTTTTAATTGGTAAAAATCTTAAGAAATTGAGAGAAATTTCGAGAAACCTCCGATGGTTTAATTGAGAAAAGAAATATTGTTAGATATTTTTAGGAAAGTAAATTAGCCTATAGCCCTGATCTTATTTCAGGGAAAATTAATCCTATTAAGGATATTAATAAAGAAAATATTATATAAATAAGAATATTATTTTTAAGAAATTGAGAGAGATTTCGAGATACCTCCGATGGTTTAATTGAGAAAAGAAATATTGTTAGATATTCTTAGGAAAGCCCATAAATTAGCCCATAGCTCTGATCTTATTCCAGAGGAAATTAATCCTATTAAGGATATTAATAAAGAAAATATTATATAAATAAGAATATTATTTTTAAGAAATTGAGAGAGATTTCGAGATACCTACGATTGTTTAATTGAGAAAAGAAATATTGTTAGATATTTTTAGGAAAGTAAATTAGCCTATAGCCCTGATCTTATTTCAGGGAAAATTAATCCTATTAAGGATATTAATAAAGAAAATATTATATAAATAAGAATATTATTTTTAAGAAATTGAGAGAAATTTCGAGAGACCTACGATTGTTTAATTGAGAAAAGAAATATTGTTAGATATTCTTAGGAAAGTCAGTAAATTAGCCCATAGTCCTGATCTTATTCCAGGGAAAATTAATCCTATTAGGGATATTAATAAGGATAAAGAAAATATTATATAAAATTCTAATTATTAAAAATTCAAAAATTGACCAAAAATTTATAAAATTTAAAGTAGAATTATAAATATGCCTAATGATAAAAAGATTTCTAAATGGAAGGAATCCCTTGTAAGAGCAGGAAAAAGAAAAAGTGTATTTCTTTGGATTCTTATTTCTATTTTTAGTGGTTTTGGATATTTTTTCATAAATCCTTTTCATGATATACAATATTTTAATAAGAAACAAACCTTTGAACCTAATTTTATATCGACATTTTATAAGGGTAATAATGGTTTTTATATTATGGAAAATGGAAAGGAAGCGGAAGCAGAAAAACATGGAATTATTGCATCAAAACAAAGAATTAAAGATTTTATACAAAAAATGCCAGAATTTCAAAAGAATGGGTCCTTTAGTGGTGAGAAAATGAGTAAATTTCTTAAGAATAATAAGGTTAATCAATATGATGTATGGCGATATGCGGCTCAACAGGTTAAGAATAATCTATTTTTTGGAGCTATGGAGGATTTTCCATCGGGACATACGAAATCTATTAATCAATCTATTGTATCTCAAATGAATTTGCAAAAAATATCTGGTATGCAGTTCTATTTAAATGATGATTTTCTTGAGAAAAGAATGAAGGGTGAAGTGGATAAATTAGTTAAGGATAAAAAGGCTTTACAGCAATTTCTAAGTGATCAATTTATAGAATCAAATTTTAGAGTTATGACTCCAGAAAAAAGATCTGGATTTTTAATACAATTTCCTGGAAATTTTAAAATTGAAAGAGATATTTTAAATAAAATTTTGGTCTTACACGATAGAAAAAAAATAGAAAGATTCCTCACTAAAAATAAAATAAATTATGAAATTACTAGTTTAGATTCCGTGAGAAGAGATGGTAGTATTAATAATATCCTTTTTGATTCTAGTCGTATTATTGAAAGGGGTGGAAGTCAATTTATTCCTATTGTTAGTGAAATTATACCTATAGATTTTATAGCCTTAAATAAGGAAAATATTGAATTTTTTCAGGAAGAATATAAATTGATGTTATTTAAAAAATTCTCTTTTTTAATAGCTATTGATATTGCGGAAAAATATAATAATGGTCAAATTTCTGAAGAGGAATTAAGGAAAATTTCAAGAGTAAAACCCTTTGAGAAAAATTTAAGTTTAGCAAATACCTCCCAATTAACTTTATTAACATTGAAGGAAAAAAAAGCTATTGCGATTTCAAACTATGAGGAAAAAGCTACTATTATAGTGTGTTCTCAGAGATTTTTTAATCCGGATAATTCTAATTCCTTTCAGATTTATGAAAAATTAGGTATAAATATTACAAACAAACTCTTTGAAGTATTTTTTTCTGGACTTTTATCCTTTTGGAAAGATAAATTTGAAGAATAAATAAAAAATCTTAAAAGAACAAATTCTTGAATAAATTCTTGAACAAATTCTTGAAGAATAGGTTATAATAATAAGATGAAAAAAGATATGAAAACCTGTGAAGTTAAATTCGAAATGGAAGATAATTTTACCTGTGAAGAAAGTTGTGATTTAAAAATAGATAGCAAATGCAGTATGGTTGACTTGGACACCGTTGGATTTCAGGGTAAAGGATCGGATATTTTATCTATTTCTCAAAAAATAATTAAATTAAAAAATTATTTTAAAAAGAATAAAAAGGATTCTAGAGTTGCTAGAACTATCGTTGTTTTGGTTCAAAGAAGAAAAAAACTTTTAAATTATTTAGAAGGAAAGGATAAAAGCTTCCATAGTCTAATAATTCAAAGAATTGCTGAAAATATTGAAGATTAGTTCCGGTTTTATAATCAATAAATTCGGAAGTTTATAGAAAATATATTTTAATTTAGAAATATGGGTTATATTAAAATATAAATTATATTGAAATATAGGTTATATAACAATAGGTTATTAAGATTATAAATACTCTATAGCAATTTCCTTTGGTAGATAGGAAAGAATTTCAAATAGAAGAGGTTCATCGGATTTTAAAAGATTTAAAATATCTATTTTATTATTAATATTTTTATTTTGAAGTTTTATAGAAATTTCATGGTTTGGATTAAGATAATATATATAGATCAGATTTAAGTATATATTAATTAGCATCTCAATTCCATGTTTTTTTATGAATTCTGGAAAAATATCCTTTTTATCATTTAAATACATATTATTTTTTTGGTTAGAGGATCGGAAAGTTAGAAAACATAGTAGAATTAAACCTATAAATCCTAGAATATAAAAGGGATTTTTAAAATTATTATCTAATTTATAATTACAAATAAACATTTTATATCTTAACAAAACTTTAAAAACTATAATTAGAATCATAGGATTTTTACTTAATATTATAAAATTAGAAATGAAAGTTTTGAAAATTCTTGGTTTAATAATTCTTCCAATGAGTTTGTTTTTTATTTTTCGAAAAAAAAGAAAAATAGCTGGATTTTTAACTATAGAATTGTTATTGATAATGCCTATATTTCTTCTTATATCACTTTTTTTAATTAAATTAATTAAGAAATCCTATGGTTTAGGAAATAATCAGAACTCTATAAAATATCATATTATTTCTTTACAATTCCGTATAAGTAGAAATAGTGATAATCTAGAAAAATTATTTCCAGATATTATTGCTGAGAAGTTGGATTATGATCCTAATGAAGATTCTGTTACTCTAAAAACTCATGATGGAAAATCTGTAAGAATTTATTTGGAAAAACCCTATGAAATCCTAGATTAATAATTTTTAAATTTTCCTTCAATAATTTTAAACTTTCTTTCAATAATTTCCAAACTTTCTTTCAATAATTTCCAAACTTTCTTTCAATAATTTCCAAACTTTCTTTCAATAATTTCCAAACTTTCTTTCAATAATTTCCAAACTTTTCTTAGTAATTTTAATTTTTTCCTTCAATAACAATTCCAAACTTTCTTCCAATAGTTCCAAACTTTCTTTCAAGAATTTCTAATTTTCCTAATAATTCCAAACTTTCCTTAGTAATTTTAATTTTTTCCTTCAATAACAATTCCAAACTTTCTTCCAATAGTTCCAAACTTTCTTCCAATAGTTCCAAACTTTCTTCCAATAGTTCCAAACTTTCTTCCAATAGTTCCAAACTTTCTTTCAAGAATTTCTAATTTTCCTAATAATTCCAAACTTTAGAATAGAATTTATTATGCAAAATACCGATAAATATGATTTGAATGATTTGCCAATGAGTAAGGAAATAGAGCAATCAATTATTGGAGCAATATTAAATAACAATCTGGCCTATGATAAGGTTTCTGATTTGATTTCCGAGGAGGATTTTTTTGAAAAAACTCATCAAATTCTCTATAAAATTATTCAGGAAAAATTAGAAAATGCTCAGATTGTTGACCTATTAACTCTTAGCTCCTCTATTGCAAAATATGGTTTGAATTATGATTATATTAAACTATTAGTAGAAAGTGTTTATCCTTCAGAACATATTAGACAGTATGGAGAAATTCTGATTGAATTATCTACTAGAAGAAAATTAATTAATCTTGGAAAAGCTCTTCTAGAAAATGGATTTAACGAAAATCTTACGGGCAAAGAACAAATGGAAATTGCAGAAAAAGTATTCTTTGGTATGCATTCTAAAACTAATCATAATAAGACTATTCAATTCTTCGATGGGGCAAAAATTGTACTAAATAATACCTTTAATATTGTAAATAATGAACAGATATCTACGGGAGTTAAAACTGGATTTCGTGAACTTGATCATTTAATGGGTGGCCTTCGCCCTGGAGAATTAGTTATTCTTGCGGGAAGACCGTCCATGGGTAAAACCGCCTTTGCAACAAATATGGCTACAAATATGTGTTTAAATTCTAAAAAAACAAATAATAGGGTGCTTTTTATTTCTCTTGAAATGCCCTATGAACAAATTTGCCTTAGAATTATTTCCTCCCTATCTAATGTGCCATTAAACTCTCTTATGCATGCAAAAATCTCTCCTAAAGCTGTTAAGGACTGCCTTCATTCCATTGAAAATTTTAAAAATCTTCCTTTTTATGTCTATGATGCATCTTTTTTATCTCCCGGTGGATTGCGCTCCCTTGTGCGACAAATGAAACGACAATTAAATATTAATGTTATCATTGTAGATTATCTTCAGCTAATGGAAAGTAGTAATAAACAGGAAAATCGTGAGCAGGAAATTAGTAAAATATCCAGATCTTTAAAACTGATTGCTAAGGAGCTTAGTGTGGTTGTTATTGCCCTTTCTCAAATGTCTAGAGATATTGAAAAACGAAAGGAATTAGGAGAACCAAAACTTTCCGATCTTAGAGGATCTGGTTCTATTGAACAGGATGCCGATTCTATTATTTTTCTTTTTAAGGAGGATGATATTGTTAAATTGTCCCTTGCTAAAAATCGAAATGGAGCTCTTGGCGTTTTCCCTATTAGATTTATTCCTGAAATCACTACTTTTATGGATTTTTAATATAAATGAGGAGAGCCAAAACTTTCCGATCTTAGAGGGTTGGTTCTATTGAAGTTTTATTAAAACAGATGCCGATTCTATTATTTTTCTTTTTAAGGAGCGAGTATTTTTTTTATTAAATTTATTCCTACTATTTTATGGATTTTTAATATAAATTAGAAGAATAAAAACTTTCCGATCTTAGAGGGTTGGTTCTATTGAAGTTTTATTAAAACAGATGCAGATTTTGTTATTTTTCTTTTTAAGGAGCGAGTATTTTTTTTATTAAATTTATTCCTACTATTTTATGGATTTTTAATATAAATTAGGAGAACTCAAACTTTCCGATCTTAGAGGGTTGGTTCTATTGAAGTTCTATTAAACCAGATGCCGATTCTATTATTTTTCTTTTTAAGGA
>Ga0302292_1001618_pt1 | contig 14262 bp, 11 predicted proteins | sample III_Fen_N2_1_FD_194553 | JGI IMG/M metagenome (GOLD analysis project Ga0302292, IMG submission 194553) | Peat permafrost microbial communities from Stordalen Mire near Abisko, Sweden - III_Fen_N2_1 | ecosystem: Environmental > Terrestrial > Soil > Wetlands > Permafrost | place: Sweden: Abisko...
GCTGAACGCTGAAATCCTGCCTGCCGATGCAACCAGTGTGGAAGACCTTGAAATGGTTTTCCTGAAATCTCAGGAAATTTTGGGTGGTAAAATTGATTTCGTGCTTCACTCCATCGGAATGTCTCCCAATGTTCGCAAGCGTCGCACCTACGACGACCTGGATTACAGCATGCTGAACACAACTCTTGACATTTCAGCCATTTCCTTTCACAAGATGATTCAGACTGCCAAGAAAATGGATGCCATCGAGGAAAACGGTTCCATCCTGGCGTTGAGCTATGTGGCTTCACAGCGCTCCTTCTACGGTTACAACGACATGGCCGATGCAAAGTCCCTGTTGGAATCCATCGCCCGAAGCTTCGGTTACATTTACGGTCGCGAAAAAGGTGTCCGCATCAACACAATCTCACAATCGCCCACGATGACCACTGCCGGTAGTGGCGTAAAAGGCATCGACGGCTTGTTGGACTTCTCCGACAAGATGTCGCCTCTGGGCAATGCCGACGCCAAAGAATGTGCCGACTACTGTGTCGTCATGTTTTCGGACCTCACCAAGAAGGTAACCATGCAGAACTTATTCCATGACGGCGGTTTCTCCAGCATGGGCATGAGCCTCCGCGCCATGAACCAGTACAACAAGAGCTTCGACGAATTCAAGGATGAAAACGGCAAACTCATCTACGGATAAACAATAACTTAGGTAAATTTCAGGCAGGGAGGTTCATTCGGACCTCCCTGCTTATTTTTTTTGCAAAAGAATGCCTATTTTTGCATACCTTTTTTAAAGATTGTAGAAACATGCTCATCAAGCTGTACACCGACTCACCCAATCCACGGGTTGTCCAAAAGATAGCCAATGCGTTGCGGGAGGGTGGATTGATCATCTATCCCACCGATACCGTCTATGCCATCGGATGTGACATCTTTCACGCACGTGCCGTGGAGAAAATCTGCAAGCTTAAAAAAGAAGATCCCCGCAAAGCCAACCTTTCCTTTATTTGCCAAGATTTGAGCCAAGTGGCTGAATACGCCAAAGTGGACACCCCCACGTTCAAACTCTTGAAAAGAAACCTGCCCGGTCCCTTTACTTTCATTTTGAATGGAAGCAGCAAGCTCCCCAAACTGTTCAAGCAAAAAAGTACGGTCGGCATCCGCATTCCCAACAATACCATTGCTGAAGCCATTGTTCGAGAGCTAGGCAATCCGTTGATGTCTATGACCTTGCACGATCAGGACGACCAGACGGAATTCACCACCGACCCTGAATTGATCGATGAACGTTACGGAAACGATGTGGATTTGGTGATTGACGGCGGAGAAGGCGAAACACAGGTTTCAACCATTGTGGATTGCACCGGTGAAGCGCTTGAAATTGTTCGCCAAGGCAAAGGCAACCTTATTTCTTAACCTTTTTTTCCGGTTCCAGCGCTTCGTACACCACCGGTGGGCGTTTCAATGCCCGTACGATGAGCCAAATGCCTGCGATGATGAAGGGTATGCTCAAAATCTGTCCCATATTTAGCAACCATCCGGCTTCGAATGCTTCCTGATCTTCTTTCACAAACTCAATCATGAAGCGGGTGAAGAAAATGCCGATGAAGAAAATGCCGATGAGCAAACCCTCTTGGGTCTTGACTTTGGGTTTCTTCCAATATAGGAAACTTAAAATTCCAAACGTGGTTAGGTAACAAAGTGCCTCGTAAATTTGAGTCGGGTGGGATGGTACCGAGAATATCGGGGCGGCTCCGTGTTGCCAATAACGTACGTTTTCAATGAACCGGAAACCCCAGGGCAGGTTGGTCGGATGGCCGTAGATTTCATGGTTCATCAAATTGCCCGTCCGAATCAAGGCCGAAACCAAGGCGACCGGAACAGCCAAACGGTCAAGCGTCCAAAGCATGCTTCGGTGCGTCACCTTCCTTGAATAGAGCCAAATGGCGAATAAGATGCCGATGGTTCCACCATGGCTGGCCAAACCGCCTTCCCATATTTTCAGAATCTCCCAAGGATGTTGCGAATAATACGGCCAGGCATAAAAGAACACATGCCCCAATCGGGCTCCAATGACTGTTGCGACGATGACGTAAATGAACAAGGTGTCTGCCCAGGCTTCCTTTACCTTTTCATTGGCAAACATTTTGATCATCATCAGTAGTCCGAGGTAAAAACCAATGGCGAAAAAGAGACCGTACCAGCGGACTTCCCATCCGCCTAAAATAAAAAGATCTGGTCTGGCTGTCCAAGTGATGTATGAAAGCATAGAGTTCTGAATTTGATGCAAAAGTACGTTTTTTTTATCAAATCACCCGAATGAATCACTGGTTCCTGTCGGCGGTGAATTCCACGCAGCTTATTAGTGCGTTTTTAACATCACCGTCCTCAAAATCAGCCAGATGCCCGATAGCATCCCTCTTAAAACGCTCCATGACTGAAATCGCATATTCGATGCCACCGTTTTCAATGGCAAAGTTGGTCATGATGCGGATGTGATCCGTGCTGAAATCTTGCTCTTTTATCCAGTTTGCAATCTGATCACTCATGGGATCGGCGCTGTGTTGGACAGCATAAATCAACGGCAGAGTGATTTTGCCGTCGCGAATGTCGTTTCCGGTGGGTTTGCCCAATTCTTTATTCTCAAAATAATCAAAAATGTCATCTTTTATTTGAAAGCAAATACCCAAGTATTCACCGAAAAGTTTGAGGTGTTCGATGCCTTCATCGCTCATTCCTGAGGATAATCCACCAACCTCGGTACAAGTGGAAAACAACAGGGCCGTCTTCTTGCGAATGATGGTGAAATAATCGGATTCAGAAGTGGCTGAAATCTCTGCATTCTTGAGTTGCAGTATTTCCCCATCCGAAAGTTGCGTCCCAATGTTGGCGATGGCTTTCAGTATTTTTAAGTCATCGGTGCTGACCGCCGTGGTCAATGAGCGGGACAGAATGTAGTCACCCGACAGGATGGCAATCTTATTGGTCCAACGAGTGTGGATGGCCGCATGACCGCGCCGTTCTGCCGTATCGTCAATGACATCGTCGTGAATGAGGCTGGCCGTATGCAACAATTCCAATGATATGGCAGCATCAATGGTCTTTTTGTTGATTTCACCATTCAGTTTGGCGGACAATAGTGTCAGAATTGGTCGGAATTGCTTTCCGGAAGTCTGGAGAACATACTCATGGATGCCTTCCAGTACCGGGTTATCTGTTTGCAACGCATTTGAAAATGCCTTTTCAAAAAGTTGTAAATCGTTGATTATCGGTTGTTTTATTTGATTTATCAAGCTCATTTTCACACTTAATGGTAAAATTGTTTAAGAAGGGTGGCAAATTACGAAAAAAATATGCTATAAATTTAGTAGGATGAAAAAAATCAGATATATTTGTAAGAATTTACTGAAGCTATGAAGATTAATACTAAAATCCGATACGGATTAAGGACCATGTTGGAAATTGCCAAAGCTCCTGACAACGAAGGGATTTTACAAAAGGATATTGCGAAAAATCAGAATATTTCGCTCAAGTATCTGGACAGTATCATTTCTTCCTTGAAGCTGAAAGGTTTGATTCACAATTCGAAGGGTAGGGGAAGTGGTTATGCATTGACCCGTAGCCCCAAGGAAATTACGATGTTCGACATTTACACGGCTTTTGAGAAAATCGAAGTAATTGAGTGCATCAACAACCGGAGTTATTGTGAACGTTCCACGCACGATTGTCAGGCCAGAAGTTTTTGGACGGAATTCAGTAGAGACTATGTACTATTGCTGCAGAACAAATCGTTGGAAGATATTATGAACATTACCTATTATGAATGCAAGTGTTTTTAGTGCCGATTTTTTTTGGGTTTCAATGCTACTAAAACTATAGTATAGATAGTTTTTTTTGAAATACAATGCTACCAAAACTATAGCAATGATAGTTAACAATACTCTGAAAAATCTCTAAACCAAATAATAATATGAAAACAAAAAATTTCATTAGTTCCTCAAGACTCCTAGCATTGGGCATTGCCTTGACCGGTTGCTTCGTAATGAATGCACAGGTGCTTAGAATCAATCCGAAATCGTTCTCCATGACCATTTTGGGATCCACAAACGTGCACGACTTCAAGTCCAATGTGACGCAAGCCAAAGGGGAAGCCCTTGTGAATGATAAAAAAGAGCTTCAGTCGCTTGTCGTTGAAATCCCTGTTCGCGCCATCAAGAGCGGAGAAAAACTGATGGATACAAAGACCTATGAAACCTTTGATGTGGACAAGAATCCGAACATCACCTTCAAATTGCTAGAAGTCAATTCTTTGAATGTTGATGGAAATCAGGTGAGTGTTACGGTGACTGGAAATTTAACCATGGCCGGTGTTACCCGTAAGATCAGTCTCAAATCGGCCGGTGTCACCACAAAAGCTGGAACGATTGAATTCAAGGGCAGTGTTCAGCTTAAAATGACCGATTTCAAGATGAGTCCCCCCACCGCCATGATGGGTCTGATGAAAGTGGCCGATGCCATCACCCTCAAATACGACGTTAGTTTTGAAAACCCACAACTGGCATCGAACGAATAAGTCTTCCAATTACCTTCAAAATAACTTAAACCCTTAATTTCAACTCCAATGAAGAAATTCCTTCTATTTTTCAGCGCTGCCTGTTTTGTAAGCAGCTTTGCCTCCGCACAACTTCGCGCGACAGACCAAACAGGTATCAACGTTTTTGAAACACCAAAGACCGAAACTGTATTCAAAGGACCGAGTGTCGGTTTCGGTGGGGCCATCGCCATGCCGTACATTGCATTGGTGCAAAGTAATGCTGTCACGGAACAAGATCCCTCCAAAAACTCACAGGCCTTGTTCAAGAATTCAGCCAACTTTGCCTTGTCCATGGCCAACCTGAACATCAACAGTTACCTGGCAGACGGTATTACGTTGCAAGTTTCCCTGTATCTAGCTTCCAAGCACCACAATGAAACGTGGGTCAAAGGCGGTTTCGTGCAGTTTGACAAGATTCCTTTCATTCATTTGGATTTGTTGGACGAAGTCATGAAATATACCACCATCAAGGTCGGTCAGATGGATGTGAACTACGGTGACGCCCATTTCCGTCGTTCAGACGGTGGTTTGGCCATCTACAACCCGTTCATGGAAAACTACATCATGGATGAATTCGCAACTGAAATCGGTGCTGAAGCCGACTTCAACTACAACGGAATCGTGGCCGTGGCCTCCGTAACTAATGGTAACCTGAATCCCAGCTTAGCCTTTATCGATACGACCAAGGCAGCCAATAAATACGCCAACGGCTTGCACAATCCTTCTTGGATTGCCAAATTGGGTTACGACAAACAGTTCACCGACAATTTCCGAGCACGCTTGACCGGTTCCATCTACTACACAGCCGGTGCAGGTTCAAACACCTTGTTTGGTGGCGACCGTTCGGGTTCCAACTACTCCGCTGTGATGTATAATGGTGCGCCGAGTACTTCCAATGCATTTAACGGCCGATTCAATCCGGGACTTTCCGATAGGGTCTCCACGGTGATGGGCAACTTGTTCCTCAAATACAAACCCCTGGATTACTTAGCCATCGAATCGTTCTCCACGCTTGAAAAGGCCAATGGTGGCAAGGCTTCCGAAGAATTTGACCGCAACGCAACCCAAGTAGCTACCGACCTGGTGCTCCGTTTTGGTAAGGCTGAAAACTTCTTCATCGGCGGTCGTTACAACACGTTATCTGCTGAAAACGCGAAATCGGCTGCTGTTGCTGCCGTTGCTCCCCAGACCATTGGTCAGGATTTGATCCCTGCCTACACCTTGGGCGTAAGTCGTATAGCTATCTCTGGTGGTTGGTACGTTACCAAAAACATGCTGGCCAAGGTTGAATATTGCAATCAGAAATACACGGGTGTACCCAATGTGAACTACATCCTGAATGGTGCCGAATTCCACGGAATCAGCGCCGAGGCTGTCATTTCTTTCTAAATTCATAAAAACTTTTGTAAATTGGCCGGCAAGAATGATTCTTGTCGGCTAATTTTTAGGATAGCATGAAGAAGTTCCTTTTCTGCAGCCTTTTTGTTTTTTTTGCAGCACCACTTTTCGCTCAGCTTACGGCCCTTGTCGAGTTGACCAAGAGCAGTGCGCTCACCATCTTTGTAGAGACCAACATCATGAACTTCAGCCTTGTGCAGAAGGGTGAAAACATGTTGCGAACTCCAGTGGAGGTTTCAGCCAATGTGCAGAAGAACAAACTTTTTGTAGACCATAACAAGCTGGATCTTGACGTTCGTGGCTTCAAGTCCGAGAACCTGATTGGGCAACAGGAGTTTTACAAGTTGATGAAAGTGGATCAGTTTCCACGAATGAATATTGAATTGCTTTGCTTCGAGGCCAATTCGGAATGCAAGACAAGTGGAATGGCTGTTTTGAACATCACCATCACCAATGTTACCCGGAAATATGAATTTCCGGTCGTGGTAGAAAAAAATAATGACTTGATCCGAATTGTCGGACAAAAACGCATTTCCATCACCGATTTCGGTTTGAGCGCTCCCACCAATTTGCTTTTTGGGATGGCAAAAGTCAATGAGCAGATTGTCATCGACTTGAATTTGCAGTGCAAGTACCGGTTGCAAAATGAGGAAGTGGCGGAAAAGTAATCTGTAAAAACGCTCTTTTTTTGGCTTTCAGCAAGGATTTTCAAATTATTATCTAAATTTGAAAAAAATCGCAGATGCCATGAAGTCCGTATTTATTGGATTCTTTTTCTTGACAACTTCCCTATTGTTCGCCCAAGGTCCCCATGTAAACTATGAGGGACCTTATGTTTTTGATGCAGGTAGGGTGATTGTTCCCGTCACACCCAAAAATCTTGGAGGGGCGCCAGTTGCAACCGGATACAGGGCAACTACCCTGGCAGGTACTGGGAAAACTGATTTTAGTTCGGGTAGGGCATTGGAGTCAGGAATCAACAATCCACTCAGTGTTTCGGTGGATGCCTCTGGCAATTTGATCGTTATTGACGGTGCCAACAATCTGATCCGTAAGATTTCTCAGGACGGAACCATACAAACCATTGCCGGTGGAATGATTGGTTCAGCTGAAGGTCCGACTTCCACAGCTGGATTTTCCATTCCTTATGATGCGATATCTGACGAAACGGGTGTCATTTACGTTGCGGATTTTTTCAACAACAAGATTCGTAAAATTACGCCCGACGGTTCCGTGACGACTTTGGCTGGAAGCGACAAACCTGGTTTGAAGGACAGTATCGGAGCATACGCCCGCTTCAACAAGCCTCGGAATTTGGCATTTGCTCCCGACGGCAGCATCCTGGTTGCAGACTGCTACAACCATTGCATTCGCAAAGTCACGAAGGAAGGCGTTGTAACCACCGTTGCCGGTACCGGCAAGCAAAGTCTTGGAAACGGTCCGGCAGCAACGGCCAGTTTTGTTTATCCATCGGGTGTGATCGTGGATCGTTCGGGTAACATCATCGTCAGCGAAGCATCCTCCGCCATTCGAAAGATTACCCCTTCAGGTCAGGTTACCACTCTCGCCGGTACTTTTTCAAACGGTTATAATGATGCCACAGGTACTTCTGCCCGATTTAATTATCCGATGGGCATGGATATCGATACCCTCGGCAACATTTATATTGCCGACTCCTACAACATGCGCATCCGTAAGTTGACGCCAGAAGGCGTGGTTTCCACCGTTGCGGGAAGTGGAGCAGTTGGTCGTTTGAATTCGGAAGCGCTGCTCTCATCCTTTAACAATCCTGTGGATGTAGCTTGTGACAAGATGGGAAACCTTTATGTGGCAGATTCCCGTAACAACTTGATCCGTAAGATCATTCCTGCTAAATTCAAGATAGAGCCCACTTTGCCAGATGGTTTGTTCTTCGATTGGAATACTGGAATCCTATCAGGAAAACCCTTGTCGGAATCCCCGGAAACCAATTACCGAATCGTATCTGCCAATGCTTCAGGCACAGATACCTGCTATTTGAAACTTACTATTCGTCCTACTCCGGTTGTTTACACCCAAAAACCGACTTTTGTGAAACGGAATTCGGTCGTATTGAATGGAAGGGTCGAACGCATCGGCACACCCATTATTTTGAGGCATGGATTTTGTTGGTCGGAGTCTGCGATGCCCTCACTCGAGGATCATGTGCTGGATTTGGGCTCTGATACCATTGGCGGTTTATTCACAACAACCCTGGAGGGACTTGCGCCCAATCATCAGTATACCATTAGAGCCTTTGCAACCAACGCATTTGGGGCTGTATATGGCGATTCTGTCAGATGCCTGACATCCGATGAACTTCCAAACATTCACTACGACTCGCTGAGCATGAAGTTTACCATTGGGCATGCCATTGATTCTGTCCGACTCCTGAATAACGGTGGAAAAACATCGGCGAGTGCGTATGTTTCTACCTTTACCGGAAACGGTCAGAATGTTATGACGAATGGAACCGTGCTGAATGCTGGTATTAGGACACCGATGGGCATTGCCGGAAACAGGTGGGGTGATTTCTACGTGGTTGATACTTATGGATCCATTCTTAGAAAGATCGATCGACAGGGTACGGTTTCCACCTTTGCCGGTTCCGGGACTCACGGATCAACAGACGGTTTTGGGACCAGCGCTTCTTTTCGAGATCCGCTCGGCTTGACAGTTGCTCAAGACGGTACAGTCTATATGTCCGATCAGCAAAGTCATAAGATCTTGCGCATCAGTCCAGCTGGAATGGTAGTCACGTTGGCTGGATCTGGATCCATGGGTTCGGTCGATTCCATTGGAAAGTTGGCTTGCTTTAATCAGCCCTCCGGTATCGTCGTGGATGCTGCAGGAACTGTTTTCGTGGCCGATTACTCGAACAACTTGATTCGTAAAATCACCTCCGATGGTCGGGTGACCACCTTAGCTGGTTCCAAAAAGGCAATTTCACTGGACGGAAAAGGATTGGAAGCCGGATTCAACGGCCCGTACGGTATCGCACTAGGGGATTCAGGCATGCTCTATATCACCGAAACGCTCGGCGGGAAAGTCAGAAAGGTTGCGTCAGACGGTACTGTCACGACGATTGCGGGTAGTGGGGAAAATTGCACCATTGACGGACTGGGAAAAGAAGCCTCCTTCAATAATCCCACTGGAATTGTTTTTGGTGATGCGGGAATTTTATATGTGACTGAACCCAACAATGGCAGTATTCGCCAGATTACCCCCGACGGTAGGGTTAAAACGTTGTTTGCTCCCTATGACATTGGATTTGGGGACGGCCCCGGCAAACTTGCCAAATTTGTGGAACCTTATGCCATCTGTAAAGGATACGATGGTGCTTTCTACATTGCCGACCGGAATAATTGTCGAATTCGAAAGATGACCTTGGGCCGTTACTTGGTGAATCCGTCCCTTCCGGCTGGAATGCATTTGGACTCAGAAACCGGCGCCATCGGTGGAATACCCTTAACCGGAAGTGCCAATCAGGAATACAAAGTATATGCCTTGAATGGTTTTGGTTTGGATTCCATCGCCTTGAATATTACGGTGTACGGTCCTCCAGTGGTCCATACCCTCAACTTGACTTTGACGCCAACTTCGGCAGAGGCTAAAGTCGAGCTTGCCGATCTCGGATTTCCTTCGCCCACTACCATTGGCATTTGTTGGAACAAGACCGGAGAACCGACTGTTCAAAATGAATGCTGTGACTTAGGCTCTTATGACGGTCGTATGCTTTATCCGGCTTCCATTTTGAATCTCGAACCCAGTACGAAGTATCATTTCAGGGCGTATGCATCCAATCGATACGGCACAGCCTATGGGATGGAATTGGTCGGCGTCACCCCCCGCAAGAAACCGGACCTTCGATATGAGGTGCCTGCTGCTATGATGGTGGGAACAAAAATTTCGCCCATCATACCCGTCAACTTGGGTGGTGTGCCCGACTCGTTGCTCCTGGTGACGAACTTGGCCGGAACTGGACAAGTTGGCGCATTGGATACACTGGCTCCCTACGCTACGTTCAATAACCCTACCGGAATTGCACTGGACAGTGCCGGTTGTGTCTATGTGGCCGATGCTTCCAATCATCGAATTCGAAAAATTGACTTGGAAGGAACTGTAACGACGTTTGCAGGTACCGGTGTAGCCGGTTCGAACGATGGTGTGGCGAGTTCAGCCACCTTCAATACTCCTCAAGGTTTGGTGTTCGACAATACGGGTTCCTTGCTGGTTGCCGATACCTACAACCAGAAGATTCGTAAGATCTCCCGCAGCGGAATGGTCAGCACGTTGGCAGGTTCGGGTGTGGCTGGCATTCAGGCTGGTGACGGAGCGGTTGCCAAATTCAACAATCCTGTCGGTCTTGCCGTCGATACGTTTGGAATGATCTATGTCGCCGACCAAAACAACCATCGAATACGCAAAGTTTCACCCTCCGGATTTGTCTACAATTATTGGGGAGTTGGAACCAAGGGATCAGGTTGCAGTGACACGTTGAAATCTTGGCTTGGATATCCATCGGGCGTTTGTGTGGGTGTTGACGGCACCGTTTATGTGGCGGATTATGCAAACAGGCGTGTTGCGAAAGCCACCAAAGCCGGCGTAGTCACCAATTTTGTCGGAATAATCCTTTCTGCAGGCTATTCCGATGGGAACGGTACTTTGGCCCATTTCAAGGGTCCGTTCGATATCACCATGGATCAAGCTGGGTGTATGTTTGTGACCGATTTGGACAACAACCTCATTCGTAAAGTAACGACGTCGGCTGATGTGACGACGATAGCTGGAAACAGGGTCGTGGGCTATGCGGACGGCGAACCCTTGAACTCCAGTTTCTCAAGCCCAAGCGGTATTGCAACGGATACGAAAGGGAATGTATATATCACTGACAAATTGAATCATCGAATTCGTAAAATCTGTTATGGAAATTATTCCATCAAACCGGCACTGCCATCGGGCTTGTTTTTTAATCATCAAACGGGCAGCATCGACGGAATGCCCTTGAAAGCCGCTCCTTTAACCGACTACACCATAACTGGGTCCAATTCGACCGGTCTTTTTACGACGGTTGTTTCCTTCGCGGTATTGGACACGGTGAATTCCTTGGCCCAAACATCGCAAGTTGGTTGTCGGTTGTATCCCAATCCAGCGACTTCTGAAATCTATTTGAGTGGAATTTCCCCAGCTACGAGGGTGGATATTTACACGCTGACAGGCGTCAAGGTATGGACCAAAACGGTAAGCAGCAACGAGGCACTGGGAATCGGTCGATTGGCTCCTGGTATATACGTGGTCAAGGTTGACGGCTTTGAATTGAAATTGGTCAAGCAATAAGACTTGTCGATACGTAAAATGGCCTGATTATCATTTCGATAATCAGGCCATTTTTGCTTTGTTGTCTCGCCAGAACACCTTTATATCTGTTTAGTATTTATTGAACTTTGCATAAAACATAATTTAAAAGTACTGATTATCAGGTTTTAGATAAACAACTTTACTAAAAATAAAAAAGAGAAATAAAGAGAAATAAGAAATTATTCTTACCATTATTCTTACCATACCAATATAAATATTAACTTTGGAGTGTGTTTAACCAACCATACATACTACAATGGCAAAAATCAGTTTTTACCTTACCAATCCAAGGGCAAAAAACGAAACGAATCTGTTTTGTTTTATCAATTACGGACTGTACAGAACCGACAACAACGGCGCAAAAAAGTATTTACCCCTGAAGTACTATACAGATATTGCATTGTTTCCCGCATTATGGAACAAGGATTTAAACAGAGCGATTGAATCAAACAAATGGGCGAACCCTGAAACGTTTGATATAAGTATTTCGGCGGTCAAAGAATCGGCAAAAACCAATTACGAAAGAATAAACACCAAAATATCTGACTTTGAGACTAAAACCAAAGAGGTTATTAACCGACTTTCAGTAAATGGAGTTTTACCCTCACACAATGAATTAAGAACCGAATTAGACCGGATATTTAAACCGATCAAAGAAACCACCGTGTCGGGTCAGGGCGAAACGCCTAAAGACTTGTTTCAGTTTCTCGACTTTCTTATTAAAACCTCGAACAACAAACAATCGACCTTAAAGAGTTTTAAAGTAGTAAGAAAAAATCTGCAGGATTACCAAAAGACCAAGAAAACGGTTTTAACTTTTGAGAGTATAGATATTGACTTTTATAATTCGTTCGTCGATTACCTGAAAAAACCTACGAAATCAAAAAACAAATCTGGTGTAACTGTAACCAAGGCGGGTCTTTCACAAAACACAATCGGGACACGAATTAAGATACTCAAAACCTTTTTGAGTGAGGCGAATGATAGGAATATCATTGTATCAACTGACTACAAAAAGAAATCATTCAAAGTATTGAAAGAGGTTACAAATTCAATCTATTTGACCGAATCGGAATTGATGCAAATGTACCGCATTGAAACCACGCCCGAAAGTTTGGAAATTTTGAGAAAGGAATTTAACGCCAACAAATTACCCGAATATTTGGCAAAAGTCAGGGACTTATTTTTAATTGGTTGCTATACAGGTTTACGGTTTTCCGACTTGTCAAAACTGAAAAAAGAGAATATCAGTAATGACAATACTATTAATGTAAAAACCATTAAAACGAATCAGAACATAGTTATTCCAATGCACCCGATAGTAAGGGATATTTTTGAGAAATACAATTACCAATTACCCCGAGCAATCAGCAATCAGAAATACAACGAGTATCTAAAAGATGTTGCAAAAATAGCAGGTATAAACGAACTGATTACAAAAGACATAACCAAAGGCGGTTTTAAGGTCTCACAAACGACTGAAAAGTACAACATGGTAACGAGCCACACCGCCCGCCGTTCCTTTGCTACAAACGCCTTTTTAATGGACGTTCCGAGTATATCAATCATGTTGATCACCGGACACGCTACGGAATCGGCATTTATGAAGTATATAAAAATGAGTGCAAAAGACAACGCTATTAAAATGCAATCGCATAAGTTCTTTAATCCGATGTTAATCGCTAAATAAAACCGTTATATTATGAATTACAAAGACATATCAGTTTCAGAATTGTGTTTTTATTTGATTGATAGAGGCGATCCACTTAAGTTTCATGGTTGGATACCATACACCGAATTTAGAAAATTGGAAATGATAGAATTTATAAAGGTCAAAACAGACAATTTTGATTTAGACAAATTCAAGTATTTTATGCTGGATTTAAGAGGGTTTGATATGCCGTTTATCAATGAAAAAAATGAAGTAAGTTCACAAATGGAGTCAATGGGGTGGGATAATACTGAAGAGGATCCTAATACCTCACTACTTGAACGAATAGACATGACTGCAGAAACGCTATTACATGAAGTATGGCATCATAAATGCATCATAAAACCATTGAATCTGACAAAACAATTAATCCAATTTTCAAACATAGCCGAGACTGAATATAAACGTGTAACTGAATCAATGGGGTTTGTTTTATGTTGTAGAAATACAGAATATTGTGAAAATGCTGAATATAAACGTATTACAACAGCAACCCCCAACGAATCAGAGTATCTGACTAATCGACAAACGAACCTGAATAGGAGGCAGAAAATTGCATTATTGGAATGTTTGGGAGTAATGAAATATTTAGATCAAAAATTTAGTAGCAATCAAACACAAACGGCAAAATTTTTAAGTATGATAATTGAATGTAGTGAACAAAATATAAGAACCGATATAAATAAGGATACAACACAACTTTTGATTGATCCAAGAATTAGAACCGTTATTGATCCAATTTTGACGGATTTAGGTTTAAAAAGTAAAGAGTAGATAAATAGTAGTAACTATATAGTAACTACAACAAGTTAAATAACAACAAGTTAGAATATTTTCGCTATATTTTTGTGGGTATAATTTTAAACCCTACAAAATGACAAACGAAATTATTTTATCAGGTATTAGTTTTGAACAGTTGCAAGACAGTATCAAAACCATTGTACAATGTGAAGTACAAAAGATCGTATTAGGTTTAACCCCCGCCCCCGAACCCGCCCCCGAGTTGATCACTCGAAAGGAAACCGCCCTTATTTTGGGTATTTCCTTACCTACATTAAACGACTGGACTAAAACAGGTATCATTCCGGCGCAAAGAATCGGAACACGCATACGATACCAAAGAACGAGCGTTTACGCCTCTTTGAAAAACATTGAAACACTAAAGTATAGGAGAGTGTAACAATGGCAAAGA
>Ga0302292_1001619_pt1 | contig 14254 bp, 11 predicted proteins | sample III_Fen_N2_1_FD_194553 | JGI IMG/M metagenome (GOLD analysis project Ga0302292, IMG submission 194553) | Peat permafrost microbial communities from Stordalen Mire near Abisko, Sweden - III_Fen_N2_1 | ecosystem: Environmental > Terrestrial > Soil > Wetlands > Permafrost | place: Sweden: Abisko...
TCCCTTCATTGGTTGCTCCTCAGCAGAGCCAATGTCCGTTTCACTCAACAAAACAAAGTTAATTATTTTTCACTGACACAGTTTATCGAACAGACCCAAAATGGCAATAAACAAAGTGGGAGGAGATACTTTTATATATTCCATAGATTCTTCAGAAAGCCTACTGAAGCCTTACGAACTCTTACTGAAGCCTTACGAACTCTTACTGAAGCCTTACGAAGCCTTACTGAAGACTTACGAAGCCTTACTGAAGCCTTACGAACTCTTACTGAAGACTTACGAAGCTTTACTGAAGCCTTACGAAGCCTTACTGAAGCCTTTCAAAAGCCTATTGAGACCCTTCGACAAACAGATAAAAAAAATTACAGGACGTTTTAATACGATTGTGAGACTATGAGATCGAAAATACAGATAGTTACAGCCCTTTTTGTTTTGATAGTAACCACGGCTTTTGGTCAAAATCCGATAGATGTGGCGGAGTCCACATTTAAAATTGCAGCTCATGGTGAAGAAGTCTTTTATTATGGATTTGCTGAGGGCGATCAGCTGTTATTCAGTTTCGATGTTATAAAAGGAGGTCGGTTAACGGAACTTGAAATCTCGGAACAGCCCTCGTCGACAAAGTTTATGGCATATAAAATGAAAACCGTTGGAAATCGGACAATCAGTATTCCCAAAACGGGAATTTATAAATTCCGCTTTACGAATGCCACAATCAGCGGACGTGTTTGCACCGTTAAAATACAACGTATTCCGGCAGGCGAAAAGACCCGGAACTTCAATACCAGCGTAGCCTGGAAAACAGTCTATGACACTACCTATGTCATAGAAAAGGATAAGGAAAAATATCTGATTAAAGATACTCTGGTGTCGAATATAACCGATATGGTGACAAAGGTTCATTCCATGGGAAATGTAAACGGACACAAAAATACATTCAACTTCAGATTGCCCGATAATACGGTTGCATGGAGTTATTATATAGGTGTCGATCAGGCAGGGCAACAAGCCTATGCAAATGCTGTTAAGGAGTTGTCGAAAAAGGCTGGTTCTGTTATATCCTTCATTCCCGGTTATGGACCTCTGGCTGCATTGGCTCTGGGAGGAGCGTCGTATCTATCGCAGCTCCAATCGGGCGAAGATATCGATTATTGTATTGTTGATGATGCTAATGAAAAACTATTATCAGCCGGACAAAAATGCGTTTATATCAAAAAGGGAAAGGTAATAAATGATTATTCGAAAATGACCACACCTCTCAAAGGAATGTTTCACGTCTGTTTGAGCAACGATAATGCAATAGAAAGTGTAGATGTTGCTGTAAAGATCACCGCCATTGTTGTTAATCAGCATTGGGGCACACGACAGGTAAGAACCCTTCATATTACACCTCGACAGGAAGCCTGTCTCAAAAAATAAATGTGTAATCCTGAATTTTGGCACTACCTTTGTCTTTATCGGAATGAATAATTAAATTATATAATAATGAAACCATCTATTTTCACCCTAGCAACGGTAGCCGTTTTTATTTTCGGCACATGTACTGTTGAAGCACAAAGAGTCGACCGTCCTGGCACCCAGCAACAGGGTGGTTCTCAACAACCATCAAGAGGTCAGGGGTTTGGACAGCAACAACAGCAGCAGCAACCTCCGCAACAGCAGCAACAACAACAGCAACAACCTCCGCAACAACAACGACAATACCAGCAACAAGCTCCTCGTGGACGTCAATATGGACGAGGCAGTCAAAACGATCCTATCATGGTTCGAAGAAATCAAGAACCCAGACATTATTCTCGTGAACGTGTTGTTGTTGTGTCCGATCGAATGGCTCGTCCCGCTCAACCAATGTATGATGATCATAGAATAAACTATAGAGGCATGGATTATTCTTATTCCAATGGACATTATTATAGAGAAAACAACGGACAATATCTGATGGTGGAACCTCCACATGGAATTCGCGTGAATCGAATCCCCGAAAACTTTATAACACTCATGGTACAAAGTATTCCTTATTATTATTTCGAAGGAGTTTATTATCGTCAGGTGGCAACAGAAGACAATTATGAAGTTGTTGCTCCTCCAATGGGGGCAATTGTTCCCGAACTTCCCCAATATGATGTTAAAACAATGGTTATCGATGGAAAAACCGTTTTGGAATACGATAATGTTCTTTATAAACCCATTGTTACCTCATCGGGAGTTCAATACAAAGTGGTGGGCGTTCTACAATAGAATAATAAAAATGATGAACCAATAAAAATGTCTTTTTTATACAAAACGCCAGATTCGGAATATTGAAATCTGGCGTTTTTTTGTGAGTCACGTTCCCATTATGCAAGTCTCATTTCTCCCAAAGTCTCATTTTCTTTACAGCAATAGACTTTTTGCAGTTCAGAATTACGTTTTACGCCGTACTTTTGCAAAACCGTTCGGGTTGTTTAACTTCTGTCGAATATCCGGTTTTATTTTACAATCCGGCAAATAAAGATGTAAGCCGTAATAACAGGCTTATTGATATTGAAATAATCATCATGTGGAATAAAAATTTCATATTTCTGACACTGTCAAATTTTTTGATGTGTATCACGTATTATGCAATGATATCGGTTCTTCCTGTTTATCTTGTATGCGAACTTCATTCTCCCAAATCGCAGGTGGGAATGGTTATGGCAGCTTACACCATTGCTTCGGTTTTAATTCGTCCGTTTTCAGGGTTTGCTCTCGAGAAATTCGGGCGTCGCATGTTTTTTATTATTGCACTTTGTATCTATTCATTCTTATTTCTGGGATTTGTTGCTGCCATTACCATTGCAGTATTAACCATGTTGCGCTTTTTGCAGGGACTCACCTGGGGCATTATTACCATTTCGGGGTCAACCATTGCTGTCGATATTATTCCACCCCAACACCGAGGCGAAGGCATTGGTTATTATGGATTGTCAACAACAATGGGGATGTCTGTTGGTCCGATAGTTGGTTTGTTAATCTGCCATCTGGGAGGTTACACGGCAATGTTTGTTTCGGGAACAGTTATTGGTTGTATAGGTATGGCTTTTGCCGCTTCCGTTCAGCTACCCCGGCGGTTACTTGTTGGGCGGCGGATAGAGTTCAAATGGACTAGTCTTTTCGATTCGCGATCTATCGTCCCTTCTCTTAATTTACTTATTGTAATGATTACCTATGGAGGGTTACTTTCGTTTGTTGTACTCTTTGGACGGGAGATCGGTATTCGTAATCCATCGTCATTCTTTTTAATTTTTGCAATAGGCATAGCTCTTTCACGAGTTATCGTGGGGAAGGTTTTCGATAAGAATGGTCCGGGTAATATTCTCACCATTTGTTTAACATTACTTATTGTAAGTTTTCCGATGTTGGCTCTGTTTAAAAACGAATGGGGATTTTATCTTTCGGCTATTACCATCGGATTTGGTATTGGAGTGGTCTTTCCTACTTTTCAGACAATTGTAAACAATCTGTCGGATGCTGGGAATCGAGGTGCAGCAAACTCAACTCTTTTTACAGCTTTGGATTTGGGGATGGGACTTGGAATGAGCATCGCAGGATTTATTGCACAGCATATTTCTATTTCAGCCATTTTTTATTGTAATGCTGTAATCTGTCTTGTTGGGCTTTTGGTCTTTCGAGTTTTTGTGCTTGATGCATATAATCGCAATTGTATACCAAATAAATAATGGAATAGCGAAAAAAGAAGAGGAGCAACTGTCTGACAATTGCTCCTCTTCTTTTTATAGAGTGTCTTCTTTTAATGACAACCGCAACTTCCGCTTTCGCAACCACCGTCCGAACAGCCTCCTTCGCCACAATCGCCTTCGCCACAGCCGCAACCGCAGCCACTGTCGCCCATTCCTTCCGGCATACCGCTCATTACTTCTTCAGCAGTAGCTTCTCGTACTTCGATGACATTTCCGCTGAAACATAATGTTTTTCCTGCCATTGGATGATTGAAATCAAGTGTTACTGTTGTTTCTTCAACACTAACAACTTTTCCATTTAATGGCATTCCTTCGTTATTCCGCATTGGGATAATGTTTCCGATTTCCAATAAATCTTCACGTAAAACGCCATCAACGGTAAATATATCTTTAGATAATGCAACAACGGCTTCTGGATTTATTTCGCCATACGATTTATCGGCGGTAAGGATAAACTCAAATTTGTCTCCAGCTGCTAGATTTGCAACATTAACTTCGAAATCGGGCAATAACATACCGCTTCCGTAAACGAATTTTAATGGACGAGATTCATCGGTAACCTCAATGATTTCGCCATTCATATTATTTTCCCTAAGAGTGTAAGAAAGGGCAACAACTTTGTTTTCTGATACTTTCATTCTTTTTGATTTTTTAAAATTCGACGACAAAATTACACATATTTTTTACTTTGACGATTTCATAGCTGTTTAAATTACATTATTTGTTAAAATATGTGACAATAATAAAACACCAAAGGATCGGTAATATATTGTAAAACCAAGTCTTTTCAGGTTTCTTCTCTAAATTTGGTATTGCTATTTCTTGTTTATTCCCAAGGTCGATTTTATTATTGTTCGAAAAATGCAATCGGGTAACAGCCATTTTGCAAACATCATCAACGGAGCTCCTCCTCCAACCGGATAACGAAGTTTCTTAGTAGTGCTGGTTGCTGCCTTAAAGATTGCTTTTGCCACAACTTCAGGATCTTGACCTTTCATTCCCCATTCAATAATATTTTTCGAAACTCGTTGTACCAATTCTTTATATTCAGAAATAGATTCTGAATTGAAAAATTCCATTGATCGTGAATAGAAATCAGTCTTGATTGGTCCCGGTTCAATTATTTTTACACGAATTCCAAATTGTTCGAGTTCGAAACGAAGTGATTCGCTGAATCCTTCGACTGCAAATTTGGTGCTATTATAAATACTAAATAAAGGGAAACCTGCTCGACCCGCAATTGATGCAATATTGATAATGACACCTGAACTATGTGCACGAAAATGAGGAATAAATGTGCGAGTTACACTCATTAATCCCATGACGTTTGTTTCAAATTGATTGGCTATTTGGTTGGTTGTTGCCGATTCAAAGGAACCTAAACTTCCATATCCGGCATTGTTAACAAGAACGTCTATTTTGCCAAAACGTTCGAGTGCTTGTGTGAGTGCCAGAACAATTGAAACCTCGTCGGTAACATCAAGTTTTACTAAAAGAACATTGGGCATTGTTCCTAGCTCTTGTTCTTTTTCGGGATTACGAAGTGAGGCAACAACATTCCAATTATTACGGCTGAAATAAATAGCTGTGGCTTTTCCAATTCCACTTGATGCTCCGGTTATGAATACTGTTCTATTTTGCATGATGATGACTTTAAATATTTTTTTTTAACAAATAATCTTATTGACGTTAAATATACGCTATAATTACACAAAACGCGACAAGAATCTTTTAATTTTGAGAAAATCTAATTCTTATTAGTTATATTTGTTTTTAAATTTTTAGTTTACGTTACGACATGAATCATACAATCAATATCTATCAAATTTTTAGCCGTTTGTTTCGAAACGATTCGGGTAAAAATAAAAAATTTGGATCTATTTCCGAAAATGGAGTATCAAAGTTTAACGATATCGATGATAAAGCATTAGAAGCTCTTCGATCGTTTGGGGTTACACATGTTTGGTATACGGGAGTGATACGACATGCAACATGTACCTCGTACAAAGAGTTTGGCATTGACAAAAGTTCCGAGGTCATTGTTAAAGGAATTGCTGGATCACCTTATGCCATCATGGATTATTATGATGTTGATCCTGATTTAAGTGTAGATGTTTCGAAGCGTATGACCGAGTTTGAAAATCTGGTAAAACGGACACATAAAAACAAATTAAAAGTAATCATAGACTTTGTTCCAAATCACGTAGCTCGTGAATATAAGTCGATTTGCAAACCCAAAATTGCTAGAGATCTTGGAGAAGACGATAATAAACTTCAACAATTTAACCCCGACAATAATTTTTATTATCTGCCATATCAAACATTTGAACAACCCGATGGTATATCATTTCCGTATACGTATAAAGCAAAAGCTTATAAGGAATATCCTGCAAAAGTAACAGGAAATGATGCATTTACACCGAAACCTTCGATCTTCGATTGGTACGAGACCATAAAATTAAATTACGGACTAGACATTCAGGATGGACGAAAAAGATATTTCGATCCTATTCCGAATACATGGTACAAAATGCGAGATATCTTGCTCTTTTGGGCAGACAAACATGTTGATGCATTTCGTTGCGATATGGCTGAAATGATTCCTGTTGAATTTTGGCAATGGGCTATTGCTGAAGTGAAATTACAATATCCCGACATTGTCTTTATTGCAGAAGTATATAATCCTAATGAATATAACAATTATCTTCATCAGGGAGGATTCAATTATTTATACGATAAAGTAGGATTATACGATATCGTTAGAGCAATCACACAGGAACAATGTTCTGCATTTGAAATAGGCAAATTCTGGAATAGCAGAGATGCCTCAATCAACCGCAACATGCTTCGATTTCTTGAAAATCATGATGAACAACGAATAGCATCACCACAGTTTGCCGGCGATGCCTTTGCCGGAATTCCGGGAATAGTTTTAAGCGGAACCATGCATAGTTGTCCACTGATGTTGTATTTTGGACAAGAAATAGGAGAGGCTGCTGTTGATGAAGAAGGCTTTAGCGGAAGCGATGGACGTACAACAATTTTTGACTATTGGAAGATTTCAGAATATCAAAAATGGATCAATAAAGGCAAATACGACGGAGCTTTATTATCGACGAAACAAAAGGAATTGTATAACTTTTATTCAAAATTGCTTCATGCTCGTAATGATTTTGATGCTTTGCGCGTTGGCGATTTTTATGATATCAGTTTCGCAAATTACAATAGCGATGTAAATCTTGATAAAATCTTTGCCTATGTTCGTCATTCTGCAAAACAAAAACTATTGATAGTTGTAAATTTTGACAGAAACAATGGCTATTGCCTTAAATTAAAGTTACCCGAACATTTGTTTGAATATATTGGCATGCCAAAACAGGCAACCTATTCAAGCATTGATTATTTTGAAGAAATAATGAGTATTTGTTTTACCGGAAAATTAGCAATAAAAGAAGGAATCGATATGGAAATTAAACCCAAATCGGCATTGATGTTTGACATAACAGAATATATATAATATGAATAGCCAGACGCTCACCATCAGTTTTTCGCCTTGTCCAAACGATACCTTTATTTTCGATTCACTAATACATGGTAAAATCAATACCGACGGATTGCTTTTTACCCCTGAATTGCTCGATGTTGAAGAACTGAATAAACGAGCACAAAATGGAACGTCAGACATTACAAAATTAAGCATCTTTGCTTATGCCTTGGTTGCCGATAAATATCAAATTCTCGATGCAGGATCGGCTCTTGGTAATAAAAACGGACCATTACTTATCTCGAAAAAGAAATTGAACATACACAAAATCGGAAAATATAGAATTGCAATTCCGGGAATTCATACCACAGCAAACTTCCTACTCTCGGCATTATATCCAACAATCACGCAAAAAGTAGAAATGCTTTTTTCAGATATTGAAGATGCGATTCTTAATGATGAAGTTGATGCCGGTGTTATAATTCACGAAACACGATTTACATATCAGCAAAACGGATTAATCAAACTCGTTGACTTAGGGCAACGCTGGGAACAAAAAACAGGTTTACCTATACCTCTTGGTTGTATTGCAATAAAACGTTCATTACCAGAAGGAATAAAAGATCGGGTCGGAAGTTATATACGAAAAAGTATAGAACAGGCATTTATTCATCCGGAAGATGCACTTTCCTATTGCAAACAATTCGCACAGGAAATGAATCATGAAGTTATGTTAAGGCACATAATTCTTTACGTTAATAATTTTAGTCTATCGTTGGGTGACGAAGGACGAGAAGCTATAACAACTCTCTTCAAAATAGCTTCTCGATTACAATTGCTCGATAAAATGCCTGAAAATATCTTTGGGATACCCAAAATATAAAATCGAGGCATAATTATTGTTTTCCTGCTAAAAAGTAGTAAGTTTGTATTATTACGTTAAATAAATAGATTATGAAACACTTAATTATGTCAGTAATGATTGTCTGTTCGATGCAACTATTTGGTCAATCAAAAGACAGTCTTTCAATCTACTCGGCCAAAGCCAATGAATTTATGATGAAAGGTTTCTATGAGAAAGCTTTGGCATCTTGCAATTCAGCTCTTCGTATTGATTCTACAAATTGTAAATTTTTAAAAATTAAAGGGAATATATTATCGAGTTTAGGAAAACAACCAGAAGCAATTGCTCTCTATAAAAGTTCAATACTTAAAAATTGTAATGTCATCTTTAATTGCCTTACCCTGAAATCAATTTATTTTGATGAAGGCAATGATGCTGAAGCTCTAAATTATTTAAACAAAGTCATTACGCTAAAACCAGATAGCGGAGCTCTTTATTATGAACGATGGTCTATAAAAACGAAAATGAAAGATACAAACGGAGCATCTGCTGATTTACAAAAAGCAATTAAATTAGGATGTCAAAGTGCTATCATTATGGATAGAGAAATGAAAAAGAAAGAAAAAGAGCCTGTTGAAGTAGAAGAAAAAGAATAAATAAAATTAATGAAGTAAAAAGAGGCTGTCTAAAAGAAAAAGACAGCCTCTTTTTGTTTCATTAAACCAAAAATTGTAATAGAAAAGGAGATAAATATTTTTCAGACAGCCTCTTTCTGTAAGAAAAAGAACAATTGGAGCGTCTTACAAGAAAACTAGCAAATAATTAATAGAGAAAGGAGGTCGAAAATAATTTTGTGTAATATAAAAAGTAGTATCTTTACTGACGGTAAAATAAGTTTATAAACCTTATAAAATATATAGTAAAATGGTTAGTTATAAAGAATTAGGACTTGTCAACACAAAAGAGATGTTTAAAAAAGCAATAGCTGGCAAATATGCAATAGCTGCTTTTAACTTTAACAACATGGAACAAATGCAAGCAATTGTTCAAGCTGCTGTTGAAACCAAGTCACCAGTAATATTACAAGTATCAAGTGGTGCTCGTAAATATGCCAACCAAACATTATTGCGTTATATGGCTCAGGGAGCTGTAGAATATGCAAAAGAACTTGGAATGGAAAAACCACAAATCGTATTACACCTTGATCATGGAGATACATTTGAATTATGTAAATCATGTGTTGATATGGGATTCTCTTCAGTAATGATTGATGGTTCACATCATTCTTATGAAGAAAATATTGCGTTAACAAAGAAAGTTGTTGAATATGCACACAAATTTGACGTGACAGTAGAAGGCGAACTTGGCGTTCTTGCTGGTGTTGAAGATGAAGTTTCTGCAGAACATCATACTTATACAAGACCAGAAGAAGTAATCGACTTCGTTTCACGTACAGGTGTAGATTCATTGGCTATTTCAATAGGAACATCTCATGGAGCAAATAAATTTACTCCTGCTCAATGTACTCGTGATGCTAAGGGAATTTTGATTCCTCCTCCATTGCGTTTTGATATTCTTGAAGAAATTGAGAAACAAATACCAGGCTTCCCAATTGTATTACACGGATCGTCTTCAGTACCTCAAGATTTAGTAGCTATCATCAATCAATATGGTGGAGCAATGAAAGATTCTATTGGTATTCCAGAAGAACAACTTCGCAAAGCTGCAGCATCAGCAGTTTGTAAAATCAATATTGATTCAGATGGTCGTATTGCAATGACAGCAGCAATTCGTGAGTTTTTTGCAAAAGAACCTTCGAAATTTGACCCACGTCAATATTTAGGTCCTGCTCGTGAATCACTAAAAAAATTGTATATGGGCAAAATCAATACAGTTCTTGGTAGTGCAGGAAAAGCTTAATTGAAAACAAAATATTATTAATAAAAAGACCGGCAGTAATGTCGGTCTTTTTTTTTATGTTTGCATTCTAATAGGCTCCCTAGTTCAATGGATAGAATTTCAGATTCCGATTCTGAAGATATGAGTTCGATTCTCGTGGGGGCTACTTCTTTATAAAGGGAATATTGTTGGTTACTTAATCATAACAAATTCCCTTTTCTTTTTTACAACAAAACACCTCCGAAAAAGAATAAACGAATTATAAACCTTTTTACTGATTTTATGTAAAATCGGTTAACAATTATAGATTCCCAAATTTAGAAATGAAGTATTATTGTTTCATTTCTAAATCTAATATCTCTTTTGTGATTTTAAAAATATATAGAAAAAATATTAATGATTAAAAATAATATGTATATATATATTTATAGTTTTATTTTATAATATTTTTATAATATTTTGTATATTAAACTTATATATTAAAACTTTATTATTGATATTAGGTTATAAATTAAATCAATATGTCTAAAAATAATTACATATTGTTTGTTTTATTGATAAAATCGTTATATTTGCAAATAAAATAAATTAATAAAACTATTCTACTATTATGAAAAAAGTTATTTTAACAACAGGACTGCTTTCTTTAGTTACAGCAGTACCGGCACTGGCAGCTGACGGTGCACCGGTTGACTCGGGTAGCACCGCGTGGATGCTAACCTCTACAGCTTTAGTTCTACTAATGATACCTGGACTTGCTATGTTCTATGGTGGATTGGTGCGAACCAAAAATGTTATTGGTACTATGATGCATAGCTTTGCAGCAATGGGGGTTGTTGCAGTTTTATGGATTTTGATTGGTTACGCCATGAGTTTTGGTAAAAGTGTTTGTGGTGGCTGGTTCGGATGGAACAGCGATTATTTCCTATTACAGGGAATTGATACATCGGTAACAAATGGAGTTCCAGATCTTGTCTTTGCCATGTTTCAAGGCAAATTTGCTATTATAACGCCAGCGTTAATAGCCGGAGCTTTTGCGGAAAGAGTTAAATTCAAAGGATATCTTGTATTTATTACATTATGGAGTATCATTGTATATTACCCTTTATGTCATTGGGTTTGGGCTTCAGATGGTTTCTTGTTCAATATGGGTGCTAAAGGAGCAATTGATTTTGCCGGAGGTACTGTTGTCCATATCGCATCGGGAGTTAGTGGATTGGTTATAGCTCTTTATTTGGGAGCAAGAAGAGGATATCCAAAAACAGTTATACATCCTAGTAATATTGTATTGACCTTGATGGGGGCAGGACTTCTTTGGGTTGGTTGGTTTGGTTTCAATGCCGGTAGTGCTGTAGGAAGCAGTTTACTAACAGCTCAAGCTCTTACAGCAACACAAGCAGCAGCAGCAGCAGGTGCTTTGACTTGGATGCTTATTGAAATGTTTCACAATCAAAAGGCTACCGCTGTTGGCTTTGCATCTGGAATTTTAGCAGGTCTTGTAGCAGTAACCCCGGCAGCCGGCGTTGTTCAGCCGATTGGAGCTATTTCTCTTGGTGTCGCAGCATCTATCATTTGTTATTTGACAATTCAGGCAAAAAGTAAACTTGGATATGATGATAGTCTTGATGCTTTTGGTGTTCATGGTATCGGTGGTATTGCAGGATCTTTACTGCTTGTATTCTTTATTCGCAAAAGCTGGATGGTTGATGCCATAAAAGCAAAAGGTGGCGATTGGGGAATTTTAGATCAGCTAGGTGTTCAAGCTACTGCTGTTGGTGTTGCAATTGCCTATGCTGCTATTGTGACCATAATTCTTGTGTTCCTTATAAATAAAACAATTGGATTTAAATCGACACCAGAAGAAGAAATGCAAGGAATGGATTCTTCTTATCATGGTGAAAAAGCTTATGGAATGTTAAACCCTAGTTAATATATAATAAACAACAAGAAGTATTAATTTAAAAAGTATTTTTATGAAACTTATAACAGCAATTATACGAGAAAATGTTCTCGATCATGTTCGTGAAGAATTAATAGAAGCCGGAATATCTCGTATCACGGTGAGCCTAGTCTCTGGTCACGGTCGCCAGCAAAGTGAAGAGTATTACAGAGGAAATAAAGTGGTTCCGAACCTTATCCCTAAAATAAGGCTTGAAATAGCAGTAAATGATCAGTTTGTTGATATTACTGTTGATACAATTATCAAAGCTGCAAAAACCGGAAACGTTGGTGATGGGAAAATTTTTATTACACCCCTTGAAAAGTGTATCAGAATTAGAACCGAAGAACATGGCAGTGATGCAATCTAAAAATAAATAAAGAACAAATATTCAAATTAATTAATTTATAAACATAAACTATGGCAGAATTAAGATTTAAAGCATTGGAAAAGCTTTTCGATAGAAAGCCTTTCGTTGCAACCGCTCCAGGAACAAGAGTTTCTGACTATTATGGCGAATTGGTCTTTACTGATGAGAAAATGAAAAAATTCTTATCAAAAGAGGCTTACAAACACATTAAAGAATGTATCGGAAATGGTACACGCGTAAACTTAAAAATTGCAGACCAAATAGCTGCCGGCATGAAAGCTTGGGCTTTGGAACATGACTGTACACATTACACACATTGGTTCCAACCATTAACTGAAGCTACCGCTGAAAAACATGATACATTCATGGAAATCACACCAAGTGGCACAGCATTCGAAACATTCGGCGGTGGCAATCTAGCTCAACAAGAGCCTGATGCATCAAGTTTCCCAAGTGGAGGAATTCGTGCTACATTCGAAGCTCGTGGTTATACAGCATGGGATCCTTCATCACCAGCATTTATTGTTAATAAAACACTTTGCATTCCCACAATTTTTATTTCTTATACAGGTGAAGCACTTGATTATAAAATGCCTTTACTAAAAGCGTTACATGCTGTTGATAAAGCCGCAATCGACGTAATAAATAGTTATTTCGATAAAGATGCTAAAAAAGTTCAGGCAAATTTAGGTTGGGAACAGGAATATTTCCTTGTAGATGAAGCACTTTATAATGCACGTCCCGACTTAATGTTATGTGATCGTACATTAATGGGGCATGCATCTCCACGGAATCAGCAATTGGAAGATCATTACTTTGCTTCTATTCCAGAACGAGTAGCTTGTTTCATGAAACACATTGAATATGAATCTCATTTGTTAGGCATTCCGTTGAGAACCCGCCATAATGAAGTTGCTCCCAATCAGTTTGAATGTGCTCCAATGTTTGAAGAATGTAATCTAGCATGCGATCACAACCTTATGTTAATGGATTTAATGAAAAGAGTAGCACGCCAACACAATTTCCGTGTCATTTTGCATGAAAAACCATTCAAAGGAATCAATGGTTCAGGTAAACATAATAACTGGTCACTTTGTACAGATAATGGCATAAACTGTTATGCACCAGGCAAAACACCTCGCGAAAATTTATTATTCTTAACGTTTGTTGTAAATACCTTAGTTGCATTAAAAGATAATCAAGACCTTCTCCGTGCAAGTATTTTAACGGTTAACAATGAACACCGTCTTGGAGCAAACGAAGCACCACCATCAATCATTTCTGCATTCTTAGGAAGTGAAGTAACCGCTATGTTAGATGAAATAGAATCAAAAGTATCTGACAAAGTAATGAGTGCAAAAGAAAAATCGGAATTAAAACTGAATATTGGGAAAATTCCTCAAGTTTTACTAGATAATACAGACCGAAACAGAACATCACCATTTGCATTTACAGGAAACCGTTTTGAGTTTCGTGCCGTTGGATCAAGTGCAAACTCAGCAGCAGCTATGATTGCCTTAAATTCAATTGTTGCCAATCAATTGATTATATTCAAAAAAGAAGTTGATGAATTAATCAAAAAAGGGATGAAGAAAGACGAGGCTATCCTGAAAGTGTTACGTAAATTAATTACGTATGCTAAACCTATTATCTTCAACGGAAATGGATATAGCGATGAATGGGTTAAAGAAGCTGCAAAACGAGGATTAACAAATGTAAAATCAACACCAGAAGCTCTAAAAGCATTCTTATATCCAAGTACAATAAAATTATTTGAAGGAATAAAAGTGCTTTCAAAACGCGAACTAGAATCTCGTTATGAAATTAAAAACGAAATGTATATTAAAAAACTACAAATCGAAGCACGCGTTTTTGGTGATTTAGCTATCAATCACATTATCCCAACAGCTATTAAATATCAAGCAATTCTTATAAACAACGTTACAGGATTGAAAGAAATTCTAGGTTCTGAATATGAAAAAGTTGCAGCAGATGAAAT
>Ga0302292_1001620_pt1 | contig 14253 bp, 13 predicted proteins | sample III_Fen_N2_1_FD_194553 | JGI IMG/M metagenome (GOLD analysis project Ga0302292, IMG submission 194553) | Peat permafrost microbial communities from Stordalen Mire near Abisko, Sweden - III_Fen_N2_1 | ecosystem: Environmental > Terrestrial > Soil > Wetlands > Permafrost | place: Sweden: Abisko...
AAAATTTGGAGTATAATATTAAACATATGATTACCTCAGATTTAGTTTCTTATATACAATCGCAAATTAAAAAAAATATTTCCAAAGATTTAATTATTTTACATCTAAGTGAAAATGGTTGGAGAAGGGAAGATATAGATGAAGGTTTTTTAAAAGTTTCATCAGTTTCTGATTTAAATTATTCATCTCCTAAACCTGAAATTAAAGATAAATGGTTGAATGATCCTTACCGAGAATTACCTGGTTCAGAAACTACCCCAATAGTTAATCCTGTTGAGTTAAAACCTGAAATGAAATATGAAGCTCCTAAAGTAATAGAAGAACAAAAAGCTTGGGTTCCTATTAAAACAGAAGAACCTAAAAAAATTACTCCTGGATCATTTATGTATTCTGTACCAGAGATAAAAACTGAAATACCTAAAATAATAGAAGAAAAAAAGGAATTAATTCCAGATGAAGTTAAGCCAAACATAGTTCCTGTTACAGAAATAAAAATTGAAACACCTGCGAAAGTAGAAGAATCTAAAATTTGGACACCAATGAATATAAAAGCAGTTACTTCTTCTATTCCAGAAATAAAAATAGAAACTCCTAAAGAAGAGTTGAAATCAAATGAGATAGAGATACTACCTGAACAAATTTCATCAAGACCTATTTCAGATATTAAAAATGAACCATCTAGTTTTGGTGCATTCAAAAATGAAATTCCAGTTATTAAACAAGAACCTTTAAATGGACCTGTACTATCTGCAATATCATTTAATCAACCTAAAAAATCTTTTTCTGATTTTAAAACAAATACTGATACAGTTTCAACCTCATCCAATTTATCCACTGATAAAAATTTGTCGGCAGAAAAACCTATTATTCAGGTACCTATAAAAATATTTCATGATACAACTCCCATTTCTTCTATTCCTAAAATTGAAGCAGAGGTAGTTACTGAATCTAGCAACAAACCAGAGAGCGCAATAATTTCTTCTTTTAGACAAGACATAGATTCTGTTACTCTTGCTAAAAATGATACGACAAATAAAGTTAATAAAAGTAGTAAGGGCATCTTCAAAATTTTAGCCATTATTTTTGTAATACTATTAATTACTGGCGGTATAGTTTTTGCTTTTATTAATGGTTACATTAAAATGCCTATTTCTATTATTAAAAATGATCCAAAAGTTATTTTGTTAAATACTTCTTCAAATTTTAATAAATTAAAATCATATAAAACATATACAAAAATAACTCTCTCCTCTCCATCTTTTGCTAATATAACATCTGGTCTCGTTAATGGAGAAGCAGTTGTTTCTAACGATAGAGATTATATTTCTTTTAGTACTAATGGTTTAGTAAATAGAAATGATTCTCAATCTTCTATTTTTGATTATAATACCATAATTAAAGGTTCTTTTTTGAAGGATAAAATAACAACCGATATAAAATATGCTGATTCTAAATCATATATTACAATGCCAGACCTTTCTGAAGTCGTTGCAAATTATATTCCAACTCAAATACCGGTACTGGTTCCATCTGAGCAATTAAGTTTAATTACATCAGAATTCCCTACATATTTTAAAGATAAAATAAATAAAATTGGTGTATTCGATATATTATCAAATATAATGTCCAACTCTTTTGGTGATAAATTTACTTCATCTTTTAATGATCTTGTAAATAGTTCAACTATGGCTGAAAAACCAAATGAAATTATAAACGGACAAGACTCATACCATTATGAAATTATTGTTGATCGTCAAAATACAAAAAAATTCCTAGTTTCTTTGATGAATACTTTTGCAAATAATGACTCTCCTGAAATTAAAAGTATTTTAGAAGAAAATTTGGGATCAACAACACTTGATTCTTTTGAAATTTGGATAAGCAAGGCAGATAGTAATATTCTTCAATATCAATTTAAACTAAGTGCTCCGTTATCAAAAATTATAGGGCTTGATGATAAGGGGATAGCTGATAATACGGTTAGTCTTGATTGGAAAACAACATATTCTGGTTTTGATATCGCAAATGAAATAATAATACCAACAGATTACATTAAAATAGAAGATTATCTGAGAGATGTTCACAATAATAAAATAAAAAGCACACTTTCTTCCTTTAGTTCAAATACTAAAAATTTATTTAATGCCGAAGGTTCATTTGGTAAAAGTGTAAATAAAACTGGTAGTTGTACTGCTCCAAATTCTGGATCTCTTTTCTCTCCACTTGGTCATGATAAGGGAGCAAGCACAGCAATAGCTTCTATTTCAAGTTCAATGAATGATTTACTTTCATTAACAGAAGGACCTAGTACTTGTTTTTCTACTCTGAAAGCATGGTCTATATCTTCTCCTTTGGTTGGTGATTTACAAGCCTTTTATTGTGTTGATAGTAATGGTGATTCAAAGTTATTAACAGGACAACCAACTGGTACAACATGTGTTGCTTCTGTTACCACTCCTATTATTAAAAAACCTAGCACTACAAATTCTGTGAATTCATCTGTATCTAAACCTGTTACTCCTCCAGTTACATCGCCTACTACTCCTATTGTAACGTCTCCAACTAAACCAGTTGGTTTACCACCTATTCCAGTTATTAAACCAACTCCTACAATACAATAATTTTTTACTAGATTAAAAGCATTTTTTCTGGTATAACTGTATAATCGCTTTGCATAAGGCAGAGTGACATTATGGTGCCTATAGTGTAACGGTTAGCACTAGAGTTTGTGGAACTCTCGGTCTGGGTTCAAATCCCAGTAGGCACCCATCAGTCAGCGGTCGGACTTTAGTCCGACACGGGTAAAATTTAAAGAATTTTGGTTCTAGACCCAGTGCCCTGTTTAATTTTATTAGCACGTTTTATTTTGGTATAAATATTAAAAATTCTTCTTGTGAAACTTCCCAATAATAATTTAAATTATCCTGTAAGAATTTTGGCTGGTAACAGTTCTGGTTCAGGTTTTGTTATTGGTAATGATGACAAAAATAACGTTTATATTGTGACTGCTAAGCACGTACTTTATTATCAAGATACAAATACAAAAGAATTTAAAGTATTTTCTGATAAGATTAAGATTGTTTGTAATACTTTTTCCGAACCTTATGAACACAAGTCGCCTAGAATTTATGAATTAAATTTATCAGAATTAATTTCTGATAATAATTTAAAATGTCATTCAAGCCAAGATGTTGTCGTTATAAAATTTGGTTCAAGAAAAGAAGGAAAAATTATTTTTTCTAAGGGGATTACTTTATTACAGGAAGCCGAAGGTTCAATTATTACTTATGAATTATCAGGTTCAAGAAAATTTGATGATGTAGAAATTTCTAACGACGTTTTTGTTTTAGGATATCCGTCAAGTTTAAGTTCACCAGATATGAAACAAATTAATTATGATTTACCCTTAGTTCGTAAAGGGATAATTGCTGGTAAAAATTTTGAAAATAGGACACTAATATTAGACTGCCCTGTTTATGGAGGAAATAGTGGAGGATTGGCATTAGAAATAAATTTAGATACATCCAACAATATAAATATACATCTTATAGGTGTTATTGTTCAATTCGTTCCTTTTGTAGAACAATGGCAGAATACTAAATTTCCATCTTTATTTAATACTAGTTATCAAAATTCTGGGTATTCTATAGTTTTACCTGTTGATTTTATTGTTGGTTTGATAGATGAAATTGAAGAATAATTATTTATCAAAGCTGTCATTGAAATATAGTAAAAAATATTATTCTAAACTAATATTTTTATCATCTAATATTATTTTATTTTTAAGTTGTTCTAATAATTCTCTTTTCTCGTAAATAGTACCTTCTTTGAGAAGGTACTTTGCGTATGCTTTAATATCAATCTCTTTTTCTTTTATTTTTCTATCATCTTTAATTCCTAATACATTTGAACGTAATAGGGGATTTGTTTGAAAACCTTTTCCATTCATGAGTACACTCACACGGAAAAGGTGTACTGAACATGCGATTGAGTAAAATCGCCTACTGGGTAAGGTTCAAAACATGTACTCACGATCTCAGTAGGCACCCATCATATAATATATAAATATTATATAGTTATTTTCTCTCGAAAAATTTAATAATTTTAGATTATGATATAATAAAAAATATGAAAAAATATATCTATGTATTAATATCTATTTTACTTGTAATATTATGTTTAATATTTACTTCTCACTATATTTCAAAAAATAAATCAGTATTAGTAGAAAATAACGCGGAAAGTATAGAAAGCAAAATAGACGATTCAAATGATTTTTATACAATTTCAGCTTCTTATCCCAATGAAAATCTTGATAAAAATAAAGTGATGGAGCAGTTTGTTAAATATCAAGTAGGTCAGAAAAAAGAAGAATGGAAAATAGGAGGTGAGATATATAACGAGGAACAAAAAATCAGTAAAGAATTTCCTGATAGACCAAAAATGAAATATGAATTTAATCTTAGTTATAAAAAATATGAGTCTTCTAAGTTTGGTACGATATCTTATGTTTTTACAACTTATGAATATACTGGAGGGGCCAATGGTAATATCAAGGTAAATACCTTTACTTTTAACAACGATGGGCAAGTTTTAATAGATAATATATTAAATTTTACAGATAACAATAATGATATAGCCTTAACAAGAGTTTTAGCAGAGAAAGCACTGTCTAATAAAGATGATTCGTTTGTTAAAGATATGCTATATACAGGATTAGGTTTGGATTATTTAAAAGCAGATGGAATAACTTTAGATAAAAATAAATGCAATTGTGATGGCTTCTTTTTTCCATCTAACTTTCAGAATTTCATCATAAAGGACGAAGGGATGACATTTATATTTAATAAATATCAAATATCTGCAGGTGTAGCTGGAACTCCTGAAATTTCTTTAGATTGGAAAAATTTGAGCCCTTATTTTACAAGTGAATTTAAAAATATTTTCTCTATCCAAAAAAATTCTTTAGTTACATTGGTAGACTTTCAAAGCATAAAAATAGGAACACCTTATTTAGATATACAAAAACAATTTGGACAAGCAAAAGATATCGGATCTGGTATTCATATTTTTGTCTATAATTTATTTGATGGGAGCCAAGTCTTATTAGGGTTTGCCGATTTAAATAATCTAATGTATATAAAGCATAAATTAAATAACGGAGCTATTGAAGATATAAAATAATTCTCATTTTAATTATTATATAATATAAGTGTTTTTTTTGAATAACCCTCACTCAGCGACCAAGACGTTTCGACTTGTGGGAAGTACCAAGCGTTTTCAATCTTATTTTACATAGGTTATTTTTTGATATCCTAATGAGATTTGAACTGTTATAATATAAATTATGAAAATGATTTCTTCTCCCATTATTTTTTTTATATTTACTATATTTTTACTTATTGGTTTTGGTCATTTTGTCGTCTATAAAAGTATTTTAATTGTTTTTAATATTACCAATATTTATTTAATCAATACCCTTAGAGTTTTGTTATCAGTTGGAACGGTTAGTTTTGTTCTCGCAACTCTTATTGTTCAATCAAGTTACGCAAAAATAGGATCTATTTTTTACAAAGGGAGTGCAATCTGGTTAGGAACTCTATATTTTTTGTTTTTAGCCAGTATTATTATTTTAATAATTTTTGGAATTAATTCACTTTTTGGTTGGCCACCTACTATTGTTCGTATAATCGGTATATTTTTATTTATTATTGCTATTGGTTTTAGTGTATATGGTGTAATTAATTCATATCAAATTAAAACTACTAAATATACTGTATTTTTAGATAATTTATCCGAAAATTGGAATAACAAAAATATTTTAATGTTTTCAGATTCTCATTTTGGGAATGTACGTAATATTAATTTTGCTAGAAAACTTGTTAAAAAAATAAATGAACAAAATCCAGAGCTTGTTATTATAGCTGGAGATTATTATGATGGACCACCAACTAATGACAAAGAGATAGCAATGTCTTTAAAAGGAATTAATACTCGGAAGGGAATATATTTTGCACCAGGGAATCATGAAGAATATGGTGATATTTCAGAATTTAATTCTTCTCTTACTTCGGCTGGAGTTGTTGTTATTTCAAATAAGATTGTGAATGTAGACGGTCTTCAAATTGCTGGAGTTGATTATACAACTGGATCAGATAATACACTACTTATTAATACTCTAAAAAGTTTAAATATTTCAAAAGATATACCAAAAATTTTAATTAAACATGTCCCTAATAATCTTTCTGTGGTTGAGAGTCTTGGTTTTGATCTTGTTTTATCTGGTCATGTTCATAATGGTCAAGTCTGGCCAGGTCCATGGATTGTCCAAAAATTATTTAAGGAATTTTCTTATGGATTAAATTATTTAAATCAAATGTCTGTTATTACTTCAAGCGGTGTAGGAACTTGGGGGCCACCTCAACGAGTTGGAACACAAAGTGAAATCGTTTTAATTAATTTGAAGAAGAAATAAAATTTTTATAAGTTAATTAAATAATAGTGTTAAAAGAGGTAGAGTAATCTATCTCTTTTAAAAATAAAAATCCAACGTCTATTATTAGATAATCTTAAACATAAAAAGAAGTATATTTGACAAACACTCGTCTTATGTGGTATCACTAAAAGGTTGTGAAAAAATTTATTCTCAATACAAAAGAAAAGATAAATAGAAAAATAACACAAAAAGAAGTGTTTAATTTTTTTTTAGGCGGAATAATTTTTGTTATCTCTCTCTTTTTTTGTGTATTTATTGCAATGCAATTTAATCTTACTAATGTTGAAGGAAGTGTAGATTCTAAAAGTAATCTATATAATTCAATTCAAGATGTCATTGATCGTAAAAATCAGGTTGCCAAAACTCCTCAATGGGCAAAAACAGATGATTGGACTGTTATTAGAAGGGGGTTAACAAATGATAAGGCTCTTATAGAAAAAGCCAGTAGAGTTTCAGGAGTACCTGTTAGAACAATTCTTTCTCCTGTTGTAGTAGAACAATTTCGTTATTTTGGATCAGACCGAGAACTTTTGAAGAAAGTTTTCTTACCACTTCAAGCACTTGGAAATAGTGTAAAATTTTCTTATGGAATAGCTGGAGTTAAAGTTGCCACAGCCCAACAAATTGAAGAAAATCTAAAAGATTCTACGAGTCCATATTACTTAGGTAGTGAATATGAAAATGTTTTAGATTTTAAAACAAAAGATCCTGACAAAGAAAGAATGGATCGTCTTACCGATGAAAATAATCATTATTACTCATATCTTTATACTGCTTTATTTATAAAACAAATAGAAACACAATGGAGTAATGCTGGATATTCAATATCAGATAGACCAGAAATATTGGCCACACTTTTTAATTTAGGATTTAAACATTCAGACCCCAAGGATAATCCTGAAGTTGGTGGGTCAGATATAACAGTAAATGGGGTAACGTATACTTTTGGTGGTCTTGCATATGAGTTTTTCTATTCAAATGAACTTGGGCAAACATTTCCAATAAGGTAAATTTACGGAAAGTAATTTTATTGGTATAATGGTATTGTAAATGTTTAATAATTTTAAATATAAAAATACCACTTATTCTCTTATGGCTGTTTTATCTATTATTACAGCAATTATTTTCTTGGTAGCTTGTCTTTTTGGAGAAGGGTTGGGTGGAAGCTTAGGATTAAATCAAACATGTCTTAAATATCTAGGTTGCTCTGTTGGGTTTTTTGGATATGATGCCATTGAGCATTTTTTGTTTGGAATATCTGCAGCATTTATTTTAGTTTGGTTTTTTCAAAAATTTCCTAAATACTCACTTTTAAATACAAAGCATTGGAAAAATGTTCTAACTATTGTTGTTTTGATTGTATTTATTTCGGTTATTTGGGAGTTTGTTGAATTTATTCATGATATTTTTAGATCAGATTTTCTTAATCAAATATTACTTAATCAAAAATTACATATTAATTTATTAGATCAGCCTAATAATACAGATACGATGGGAGATCTATTTTTTAGTCTATGTGGTTCTTTATTGTCTTTATTTTTTATGAAATTTAGTAATACAAAATTATAAATTTATATTACTATGTCAATATTTGAAATTGTATTATTAGGAATTATTATTGGAGGTATAACTGGAATAACAGGTGCTTCTGGTGTTCTTATTATGGTTCCAATTTTTTCTACATTTTTTGATATTCCTCTTCCTGTAATTTTAGGCACAAGCCTCTTTGTTGATGTGATTGTATCTATATCAGTCTCATTTGCTTATGCTCGTGCAAAAAATATTGATATTAAGGGAATTCTTTGGATATTAATTGGAACACTTTTAGGAGCCCAGATAGGATCCTTTTTTGTTGTTTCTATTTCTAAAATTTTCATTATATTTATATTAGCAATATGTATGATTGTTTTTGGTATCAAAATGTGGAAAAGCGGTTTATCTAAACAAAGTGCTCCTGTTGTATCTGAAAAAATTTCTTCTTATATTAGAAATCCTATAGGAATGATTTTAAGTGGATTAATAGTTGGACTTGCTACAGGTATTTTCGGAGCAGGTGGTGGTTTATCTGTTTTTATTATTCTTTATTCTTTTTTGAAATTTCCAATAAAAAAAGCTGTAGGAACTTCAAGCTTTATAATGCTGTTTACTGCCTTATCTGGGGTAGTAGGTTATGCTCAAAATGGAAATCTCGATATTACTCTTGGTCTTATTCTTGGAATTTCAGCAGCTATTGGTGGAGCTCTTAGCTCTATCTTGGCAAATAAGATTAATGAAGAATTTCTATCTCGTCTTATTGGTGCTATTTTTATATTTTTTGCCTTAATTATGTTTACTTTAAGGGTATTAATGCCTTTATTTAATTTAGATTTTTAATAAAATTAGTTTTATTAAAAGTTTTTATGTTGCTATAATGTAAATATGGAGCTAGAAACAAAAAGATTAATATTAAGACAACCCAAAAAGAGTGACTGGAAAGATATTGTTGAGGGTGTTGGTGATTATGATGTTTCAAAAATGACTTCACGCATACCATATCCTTATAAACAAAAAGATGCGGAAGAGTTTATTAAAAAAGCCACAAAAAGATTTAAACAGAAAGTTATAAATGATTATCTTTTTTATATTGAATTAAAGTCTGAAAAGAAAGTTATTGGAGCTATAGGGATTCATAAGATAGACATATTTTCTGGAACAGGGGAAACAGGTTCATGGATTAATAAAAAATATTGGAGAAATGGTTATATTACTGAAGCTAAGATAGCTGTAAATGATTTTGCTTTTAATAAAATTAAATTAAGAAGATTAGAATCTAAGGTTTATACTGATAATAAAGCTTCAAATGCAACTCAAATAAAAATAGGATACAAATTTGAAGGAATGCAAAGAAAAAGTGTAAAAAGTAAAGCATCTGGAAAAATTCATGATGTAAATATTTATGGTTTGTTGAAAGAAGATTGGAAAAAAATAAGACCAAGTTTAATTTCACATTTTAAATAATTAAAAATACCTATATGACAAATTGCCATATAGGTATTTTTAAGTTTTTATTATTGAGCAACTTCTGTTGTTGCAGTGCCTGTTGTTGTACCTTGAGGATTGATAGATGGATCCTCTTGGTTTGTAAAACCCTGTCTTTGTTGAAAATTACCTCGATTTGCTCTTTGCATTGTTCCTTGTCTTCCGAAGTCATTACTTTTAAATCCTTTCTGATTTGTATAAAAAGCCATAAACCCGAAAACTATTGATATGATAACAAATACAATTGTGGTGTAAAAAAATACAACACTGTGTTTTTGTGAAAAATCCTTTATAGACATAATAAATATCTTGATCTTACTAAATAATAATTATCCGACCTTTATGTATACGTCTCAATATCTTTAATAGGTGCATTTTTCACAAGTAGGGTATATGTTGACAAATTTTATCAATTTTAGTATTATCGATTAGTTAGTTTAACTAACTAGTTTAATTAAAAAACAATGAAAAATATTAATATTGAAAACCATCTTAAAGTTTTTGTTATGGACCTTCATAATAATATGATGCATGAGCTTCGAGAAAAAGCGATGAAATTTAATTTCACCTTTTCTCAAATTGAAGTGCTTCGTTATGTTATAAAAAAGAAAAATCCAACAATGAAAGATATTGCAAACTATCTACATATAACGCCTCCATCAGTTACGGTTATTATAGAATCTCTTAATAAAAAAGGTTTCTTAAAAAGAGAAGTTGATAAAGATGATCAAAGAATAATTAGAATAATAATAACATCTAAAGCCTTAAAAATATTTAATACTTTTAAAAATAAAAAACTTGAAATTTTCAAGAAAATAATTTTAAAGTTAAATAATAAAGATCAAAAGGAGTTTACAAGAATTTTAACAATTTTAAACAAAGAATAAAATATAAATTATATGAAAAATAAAATTATAAAAATATTAGAAAAACCAAAAATTATTATACCCATTACCTTCACAATATCTTTATTGATTGGAGTTCTTGTGTTTATGTTTGCAGGACGTGCTCCTGAAATTACAGTAGATTATAAAAATACAGATAACTCTTTTTTATCAAATGGGTCTCTTCAAAATTTTAAAGACGGAGAAGATATTAGTTTAGCTTTTCCTAAGAGTGGAAGAATTAGTAATGTTTTTGTTAAGTCTGGAGATTCTGTTAAAAAAGGACAAATTCTAGCTGAATTAGCTTCTATTGATGCAAAAGGTGCTGTAAGTCAGGCAAGTGGTGCATTAGATATAGCAAAAGCTAATTATGAAAAAATATTAAATGGAGCAACTGGAGCTGATATTGATGTTTTAAAAGCAGCAGTTTCAAAAGCTCAAAATAATTTAGATAAAACAACTTCTACTCAAGAAACATTAGTTAAAAATGCATACTTCAACCTCCTCAACTCAACCCCAGAAGCAACACCCAAAAACGGTACTAGTGACTATGTAGCTCCAATCATAAGTGGTAACTACAATCTAGGTAAAGAGGGAACAATCAATTTAACCTCTTACTACAGTCAAGGAGGAACTGCCTTTACTACAACAGGACTAGTAGATGGAAGTGGTACTGGTAATGCAATCATATCTCAACCTATTGGTAACTCAGGTCTATATATCAAATTCCCATCCACTACCAATATAAATGTTAATGATTGGATTATTGAGATTCCTAATAAAAAAGCTTCTAACTATTTAACTAATCTTAATGCGTATCAATTAGCACTTGAAACACGTAATAAGGCTATATATGACGCAGAAGCGAGTGTAGGAGATACTGGTTCTTCATCAATTGCAGATGCACAAATAATACAAGCACAATCAAGTATAGATAGTATATCTGCAAGAATAAGTAATTCTAAAATTGTAGCTCCTATTAGTGGTGTAGTTACCCAATTTGACGCAAAAGTAGGTCAATTGGCATCTCAAAATACTTCTCTTATTTCTATAATGTCGAGTGGTGGTTATGAGGTGGACTCAGGTGTTTCTGAAACTGATATTGGAAAAATATCAGTTGGTAACAAAGTATCTATGACACTCGATGCTTTTCCAAATGAAACATTTATAGGTTCAGTTTTTTATATCGCACCTGCAGAAACAAATACAGCAGGGGTTATAAGTTATCAGGTTAAAATTTCATTTGATAAAATGGATTCTCGATTAAAGAGTGGACTCACAGCAAATATTAATATACAAACAAAACATAAAGATAATATATTAATTCTTCCCCAATATGCTATTTTACAAAATGATATAGGCACATTTATTGAGACAGTTGATGAGAAAGGTAAAATTACACAGAGTCCTATACAACTTGGTATTACAGATCAGAAAGGAAACGTAGAAATAATATCTGGTGTCACACAAGGAGAACAAGTTTTAAATATTGGACTTAAAAAAAACTAGTAGGTGATTTTACTAAATCAAATGATTGAGATTAATAATTTAAAAAAGGAATATATAGAAGAAGATACTTCTACTTTAGCTTTGCGTGGAATAACTTTTTCTATTGAACAAGGCGAATTCGTTTCTATTATGGGTCCATCAGGTTCTGGTAAATCAACACTTCTTCATATTTTAAGTTTTCTTGATCGTCCTACAGGAGGATCTTATAAATTCCAAGGTAAAAGTATAGATGATATGACAGATAAAGAGCTTGCTCATGTTCGAAATAAAGATATGGGTTTCGTTTTTCAATCATTTAATTTACTCTCTCGATTAACTGTATACGATAATGTAGAAATTCCTCTTTTATATTCAGACATTGCTGTATCAAAACGCAAAAAACTCATTGTTGATGCAATCAAATCAGTAGGTCTTGAGGAAAAGATTTATACTGAAGCCGGTCGTCTTTCTGGTGGACAAAAGCAACGTGTAGCTATTGCTCGAGCACTCGTAACTGATCCAAATGTTATATTTGCGGATGAACCAACAGGTAACCTAGATTCACAATCAGGTTTACAGGTTATGGAAATACTTGAATCGTTAAATGATAAAGGGCGTACTGTTATATTGGTAACTCACGAAACTCAAACTGCTGAATTTGCTGATCGCATTATTAAAATAAAAGATGGAATGATTGAAAGTGATAAAGCAATTATCGCAAATCGTAATCATCGCAAGAATTTAAAATAATATGCTTTTTAATGATGCATTTAAAACTTCAACTAGGAGCTTAACACATGGTAAAATGCGTTCGATTCTTACTATGCTAGGTATTGTTATTGGTATTGCTTCAGTTATTATTCTTATGTCTATTGGGCAATCAGCTCAAGATTTAATTCTTGGTAAGGTTCAAAGTATTGGTTCCGATCTTATTATTGTAATGCCAGGAGCACCAAGTAATGGTAAATTTTCTTCTCCTGCTTCATCTCAAGGTATAGTTATAACTAGTTTAAAACAAAAAGATGTAGATTCTCTAGAACGTGAACCATCTATTGTTTTTGCAGTACCAGAAGTTCGAGGACAAGCGGAAGCTGTATATGGAAATAATAATGTAACAGTTGGTTTTACTGGTTCGACCTCTGATTTTTTTCAAGTTAGTAATTTATCAAAAGTATCAAATGGTCAAATTTTTTCAAAGAGTGATGTTGAATCAGAAAATCATGTAGTTGTTATTGGTCCTGATCTTGCTAAAACTTTATTTGGTCCAAATGTTAATCCTATTGATAAAATTATTCATTTAAAGGGTGTGTCTGTTCGTGTTATTGGTGTACTTGAGAAGGGAGGTACTGGAGCTTTTGGTGTTGATATTGGTAATTTGATAGTAATGCCTATAACTCTTGCTCAGAAACAATTTTTAGGAACTACACATTTCAATGTTATTATTGTCCAAGCAAATTCTACTTATGATGTTAACTTTGTAAAATCTCGTATAACATTTACTCTTCGTCAAAATCACAGCATAACAGATCCAAATAAAGATGATTTTAATATTCAAACCCAAGCAGATATTTTGGCTATACTTGGTAGTATTACTTCTATTTTAACTTTCTTCTTGGCCGCAATTGCATCTATATCACTCGTAGTTGGAGGAATCGGTATTATGAACATTATGCTTGTTTCTGTAACAGAAAGAACTCGTGAAATCGGTCTTCGTAAGGCTGTTGGTGCAACTGATAATGATATCCTGCAACAATTTCTAATAGAGTCAGTTCTTCTTACTTTCGCTGGTGGAGTAATAGGTATTACTATTGGAGCTGGAATTGTTGGGCTTATATATTTTGTATTAACAAATTTCTTTCCATCTGTGGGCTGGGTTTTTGCTTTTCCTATTTCTGCTGTTATTTTAGGGCTTACAGTTTCTGGTGTTTCTGGTATTGCTTTTGGAATTTATCCAGCACGTAAGGCAGGCAAGAAAAATCCTATTGATGCATTGCGTTACGAATAAACCTATTAAATGAGAGGTTGTGTGTCCATTTTTATATGATACAATATAGATATGGAAACATTTTTAAAAGACAAAAAAATAAGTATTTTAGTTATCGTATTATTAGCCTCAGTTTCATTATTCACAATAGCAAAGTTTGTAAACGAAGTTAAAACAAATAAATATATAGGTCGCAATCCTCAAGCAGTTAACACTATTTCAGTTAGTGGAAAAGGGGAGGTTACTGCAGTATCTGATATTGCATCTTTAACAATAAATCTTACTAAGGATGGAGCAACAACTAAAGAAGCACAAAAACTTTTAAATGACTCTATTACAAAAACATTAGCTTATTTAAAAGATAAAAAAATTGATGACAAAGA
>Ga0302292_1001626_pt1 | contig 14225 bp, 13 predicted proteins | sample III_Fen_N2_1_FD_194553 | JGI IMG/M metagenome (GOLD analysis project Ga0302292, IMG submission 194553) | Peat permafrost microbial communities from Stordalen Mire near Abisko, Sweden - III_Fen_N2_1 | ecosystem: Environmental > Terrestrial > Soil > Wetlands > Permafrost | place: Sweden: Abisko...
AATCTAATTGAAAATAGTATATGCAATACACCCCTTTTATCGGGGTGTATTGTATATAAAAATATAATAATAATTTAATATGAATATTGAAAACTAAAATAGAGAAGGAGATAGATATTGTTTCGCCCGTTGGCTACGCAGATTTTCAATTCAGGGCTCAATACAGTTCTGCTAATTTATATCCAGAGCGTTGCTCTGGATTATTATCTAATGGTCATCCAACCTGAAGACCAAACATTTGCAATCTTAGCTTGAAGGTTGTGTCGTTACAAGAGGAGGAGAGTGAGAATATGAATATTACCTTGTATAAAATCATAGTACACTTATTGACTTGTCTAAATTGAATTTATGTGCACTTATTGCCTTGTAAAAACGAAAAAACAAATTTTTATATGATTGCTGGCGAATGCATTTTTTCAATGTTTCGAAATAGATAAAACTTAATTTGACAAGTAAATGGCGCAAAATACTTGACAAAACATGCCAATTATTTTGAATATGCCACTTTAATTTGTTCATTAAAAACGTTTGTTCATTGACAATGAACAGCTAAAAGTAATGAACAGATGATTCATCTAAAATGGCAAAACCTGATTTTTGGTTCTGGCAACACAGTTTATAAAGCTGCGCTAGTGGGGAGATTGAATGACGAGGACTTATTTACCGAGTTTATGAAGTTTTTAGTATTTTGGAGTGGGGCAGAACTTTTACATACATAATAATTGCCATCAGTACAATAAATATTGACATTGCATACAATATCCCGGGATTGAAGAAGTAGATAGCAGCTGCACCGAGCGGAACGAGCACGTTATTGGCAGCCAGTAAACTTTGGTTCACGCCTTGTAGTTTTCCTTGTTGGCTTTCGCCCACTGATTGCGACAATTTCCCGTTGAATGTCGGGTCGAATAAACCTTCACCCGAAATTATGAAAATTACAGCAAATGAAATAACAACTGCAGAATGGATGAAGATACTTGCCAGAATTAATCCCAAGCCAAAACCAAAAATCACCAAACCTGCTATTCCGATATTTTTTTCATTGAAATGTTTTAAAAGCCAGGGTAAAAACACCGCACGGGTAAGAATTTCACTTACGCCAACGAAGGTCAGTATACCACCGATATGTGCCGGTGTCCAGAGATAAATATCTTTCAGGAAAATCGTAAAATTAAATTGAAAAATTCCCAGCCCTGCATAAAAAAATACACCTACAATAAGGAGTAATCTGACTGTTTTCAATTTGAAAATATCTTTTATCTGCGAAAAAGTATTGAAACTATTCATGGTCAAATGTGTAGTCCGTTTTTCAAGAACCAACGATTCGGGCAACAGAAAATGAACCATTAAACCAGAAAAGAACAACAATCCGGCAGTAATATAGAATGGCAACGAAAGCGAAATGCTTCCCAATAATCCGCCCAAGGCGGGGCCTCCTATTTTTCCTAATCCCATTGTAGCACCTACATAACCGAACCATTTGGAACGTTCCTTTGGTTCGGTAGTGTCGGAAATATAAGCAAACAAGATACTGATATTGCCGGCTGTAAGCCCGTCAATAATTCGCCCCAGAAAAAGAACCCACATCGCTCCACCAATCCCGAACAGCACATAACCGATTACTGAGCCCAACAGACTAATTATTAGCAAATTTTTTCGTCCGTATCGATCGCTTAATGCGCCAAAAACGGGAGCGGCAAAAAATGTACAGGCGGCAAATACCGACATAAGTACACTCATGCCCACTACCACCTGATGAGGGGGAAGGTATTGGCTTATCAAAAAGGGCAAAAGTGGCAGCACGATGGAAAATCCTATAGAATTGAGTGCCACAATGCTTATAATAATCCATAATTTGTATTTTTTCGACTTCATTTCAGCTTTTTATTTCTTTATCCAAGCATAAGTGATTTCTCCAAATACCAATTTGCGATATTCATTAGCATCTTTGTAAGCTTCGTCAATATAGTCTTTAGATTCTTGAGAGTAAAAATCATTGGGATTGGGAGTCGTAATCGCCGTTAATGTACATTCAATAATTAGTCTGGCTTCTTTGAAAGATATATCTCCTGAAGGTGTTTGAATGCTTGTTAACTCAACTTCTTGCATTTTTTCACTATTCCGACCCGATTTACTACCTAAAAATAGCAATCGATTTTTATACTTTTCGGGGAAGAAAGAGAGCGTATAGGTTTGTTGTTCTTGAATCATTTCAAGTGTATAACGGTCTTTTCTAAAAAGACACCAAGCGGTTGGTTTCTTGAAAAAAAGTCCCAATCCACCTCCGCTTCCGACCATAGAATTATAATGATTTTGCTTGCCTGCTGTAACCGCGTAGAAATCTTTTCCCATTAATGTGAACACATTGTATGAGTTACAAATTTCTTCCGGAGAAATTTGCGTGAATAGTTCATTAAAATTCATTTCTTTGAAATTGTCGTAATTTGTTTCCATCATCTAACTATTTATTTGTGATACCATTTTATTTTGATCGAATCCCGAATGAATCTACGTTTTCAAACAAAGTTCGGTGTTAACCAATTGGCGATACAAAATTACAGTGCAAAATAGAAATAAAATAGCTATATTTGTCGATAAAATAGTCGTAAAAGACAAATATGGAAGACCCAAAATTACAAACAATACCCAATGTTCTTATAAAGCTAGCTGAATTGTTGGGAACGGAAGTAAAAAGCAGAAGATTAGCAATCCCTGAAAAATATGGTAAGGGCTATTGTACCGGATTTGTATTCAATGAACATATCCGAATGCTTATCAGTAATTATATATTAAATGAGGATGTGATCGTTGAAAATCAGGAAATCAATGCTTCGAAGAAGACGATATTTTTTAAGTTCCAGAATATTTTCCCTGAAATAAAAACAGAATTATCCATCAAGAATTTAATGGGAATGCCTTCGGTCTTAATTGCAACCAGTCGTATGAATACCGACGAGGTTATTTCAATTCATACAAATACATCGACGATTAATATCGAAATCGATGCCGATTATTTGAGCGGACTACTTGATTTTCGCGGGGAATCACCGCTTTTAGAAAGTCTCTTGCAAAATACGCAACCATTACTATTCGAACAAATGGTTTTTCCGTCTTTACAGAAAATAGTTGATGAAATTATTAATCAAACAGTTGGTGTAACATTTGAATTGTTCTTTTTGAGAATAAAAGCCGAAGAATTGTTATGTCAGCTATTAATGGAACTCGAAAAACGAGACGAAAGACGCCTTTATGCGTTAAACATTTGCGACATCCAAGCTATTTACAAAGTAAAAGAACAAATATTTGTGAATTTGGGCAAACCTCCCGTTATCAAAGAATTGTCTATAATAGCCAATATGAGTCCCACCAAACTAAAGGTACTATTCAAACAAATATTTGGCAACAGTATTTTCAATTATTATCAAGAGTTTAGAATGAAAGAAGCCGCTCGTTTATTGAAAGAGAATAAATTATCAGTGTCAGATGTGGGCTATCAAATGGGCTTTACCAACCTAAGCCATTTTTCACGGGTTTTTGAAGAGCATATTGGGATGAAACCGAAACAATATAGCCGCTTCAGCTTTAATTAAAAATGTCCCATTTCCCTATTTAAGTGAGATGGAACATTTCTATTATTTTTCAATACTACTGAGTCAATTGATTCGTTTATGAGCCAATACTGAGCCATTTGAACCAATACAATGTGTCTTCAAGTATAGATGCTTAATTTTAGCTGAGTGAAGCATCTTTGCTTCAATCAACAGGAGTATAATGATTTGAAAACTTCTTTTGATTAATTCCAAATCTCGTTCATTTCAGTGAGGATAATTGGCTTCCCATCAGTTACAATAATAGTGTGTTCATGTTGAGCCATAAAGCCACCTTTATTTCCAATCATGGTCCAACCATCTCCTAAAGTCTCAGCATAAGTTGAGGTTGTTGATATAAATGTTTCAATAGCAACAACTGAGTTCTTCCGAAATCGTGCGGTATTATATTTATCTCGAAAATTAGGTATTTCGTCCGGTGCTTCATGGAGTTTCCTTCCGATACCATGGCCAGTCAGATTTTTGATTACTTTGTAGCCTCGTTTTTTTGCTTCTGTTTCTATTAAAAGCCCTATATCCGAAATGCGTACTCCGCCTTTTATATTATGAATGGCTTTATACAGAATATCTTTTGATGCATCTACAAGATTTTGATATTGATATTTGTCACTCCCTAATACAAATGAGCCACCGTTGTCAGAAAAAAATCCATTTAGTTCTGCAGAAACATCTATGTTTATTAAATCGCCTTCCTGCAATACACTAATGTCAGACGGGATGCCATGACAAAACTCATTGTTGACACTTATGCATGTCCAACCCGGGAAGCCATAGCTTACAAAAGGTGCTGATTTTGCGCCTCTTTCCATCAATAGCTGCCCTCCAAAATCATCTAGCTGTTTGGTTGTCATGCCTGGTCTTGCATAGTTTCTCATTTCTTTAAGTGTATAGGCAACAGCTTCGCTTGCCTTTTTAATTCCAATTAATTCTTCTTCGTTAATTATCGACATTTTGGTTCTGTTTTTTAATTAGTAATTTTAACTCTTTTGAGGAGAGGTATTCTCCATTAAATTTAACATGTAGCATTCTGTGACAATTTGCACAAACTAAAGCTAAATCATCAAGAGTAGTTATTCTTTGACCTGTTTTTCCAATGGGCATTAAATGATGACATTCTATGAAATCCGCACCAAAGGTATTTCGAAAAGAAAAGTGACAAACTTCACATATAAGTTTATTTTTCTTTATTGCTTGCTTTTTTTTCTCTATTACAATCCTTTTGTGTCTTTCTTTTATATAATGGGAAGCCAACAGTAACTTGCCTTCTTCTGCACTATAGTAAGGATCAGTTTCTAAATCATTTAAAATGCGTTGAGTAAGATTTACATTTTTTCTTTGAGAATAAATGAAATAAGGACTAAATCTCTGCCATGTATCAATCTGAATTTTAGACAAATTATTAATTTTAGATACATGCTCAAGCTTACATACATTTCCTTGTGTTATACCTCCCTTTTTGATATCATTAAATGAAGTATTCGAAACTTTGATTAAATCAGTTCTTGTAGTTTGAGCAATAATTTTTACCTGTCTTGTATATCTGTATTCATCTCTTATATTTTGGTCTTTTATATTATTGTCAATTGGTGTTACCAGATGAGTTAATGCAGGAGTTCCAGATATCTTTTGATATAAAACAATTATTTCACCACATTTTGGAGTCTTAGCATTTTCTTTGAATTTTGTTGGAAAATTGAGAGGAAAAATATTTTTCACATTCATATATGCCTCACCAATTTCTTCATTAGTAACACTTTTGAACCAAACAATGTCACTAGGCGTAAAAACTAATTCAGCATAACTATTATAGAAATCGTTTTGTTCAAGAATATCTAATTGTATCGGAGAAAAATATGTATATTCTGCCAAACTAGAGATTCCATCCTTTATATGAATAGTCTTTTTACAATCAAGCTCTTTTTGATTATCATATTCTTCTTTTGAATTAAAGATAACCAATCCATTATCATCAAATAAAACACCTGGAAAATCATTTAAGAGTTGGTACCATTTCCCGTCTTTTCTATACAATGCATGTTTTGCATTAATATTCAGAAGCTTATTTAATCGTTTTCCTGTCATACAAAAGTGATAAAAAATCATCAAAATAATTATCTATAATATATCTGGCTAAAACTGCTTATTTTTGCTCTCCCTCTTTGACTTATTCCGAGGTTGTCATCTAGCAATCAGTTGCTTGTCATACAAATACATTAAATGATCTATTAGATAATGATATTAATGTCGTATTTACGTTCAAAAAAGGTATCAAGAACGCATCTGTCTTGCTCGTTAAGAACAAAGTCTAATTCGTCATTGTCTAATTCACAAATACCAAAATTTCTAATATAATTGCCATTAAGAGAATAGTAGTTTGACGAATACGGTTTGCTTGTACATTTAATATAATACCAAAAAAGTCTAGATTCCATAATTTTCTTTATAAGAATCATTTCTTTTTCACTGTGCCCAATAATAGCCTGACCATTATAAAATAATAAATCATCATCTGAATTAATTATATAGCTTGGAGTTCTATCTGACATTTTTGGAAAAAACAATTTATTTTTTACCCTCTCTAAAGATTGAGTTCTACCAAATGCAAACCAATTTTCATACTTACCTTGACCCTTATCTCTTTCATCAAGGATTTTTCTTTTGTTTTGAAGATAATGGTATGCTTTAGGAAAATGTTTTTTTATATAAGACTCATTCATTACTTTGGGTTTAGCTTCATTATCATAAGGGAAAATAACTTTCTCCTTCAAGCTGTTCAAACTAACTTCTCTACTTAATTTATTTGTATTGACAATATCTTTACAAATGCCTTTTTCTATTTGATAAAGGCTACCATTCTGCAAATAATAATAGTTTTTATCTTCTTTTACAGGACTAAATATATAAATGTCATTTTTAAGAGTTGCAATGCCATGTCTAGTTTTATATATATCCCCAAACGCAATCCCCGTTGATTCAATTTTGGAGATTATTTCATGATCTTGCAAATTCCAACCTGTTTTTGAGTTTAGCCCAATATAAGGTATTTTACTGAATTTTTCTTCTTGGGTAGGGAGTTCTTTGTTTTCGGATTTATAGTACCTGATGAAATCTTGTTTAGTAGATTCGATAAGACAAATACAGGTATAAGTATTCTTGGATTTGAATATTTGTTCGGTTCCAAAATCAATTATTTTGAACTTCAATTCTCTACTTTTGAAGTAATCTCTTAGTGATCTACCATTCAAGCTCTTGAAAAAACTATTCATAGTAATATAACCTAGTATACCATCAACCGCTAAATTCTCAATGCCAATTTGAAAAAACGGTATGTATAAATCAGGATTGCCGGACTTACAAACTTCCCAATTTTTTAAACTCAATTTAATATCATCGCTTAGATTTCGAGCACAAACATATGGTGGATTTCCTAGAATAATGTCAAACCCAATAAATTCATTCACCAGATTCTCCCATTTAAAGGTTAACGCATCGCCAATAAATAAATTAAAATTGAATTCTTCTCTATCTTCACCCTCAGATAATGCTAAAACAGAGAGAAGTAGTTTCGATCGAGTAATCGAATATGGCTGAATGTCTAGACCAAAGATTTGAGTATCAAAAATATCGAAATAGGATTTATTTGTATCCTTTCTTAATTGTTTAGCAGCACTCAATAAAAATCCACCGCAGCCACACGAGATATCTGCAATTTTTGAGATGCTAAGTGTATCTAGTCTGGATTTAAATGATTGGTTAATTATAAATTCTCGGATATATAATGGAGTATAGATAGCCCCATTGACTATCCTATCTGAAGGCGAAATGACATATTCAAAAAGTTGAATAAGTTCTTCAAGTTCAAATTTACCAAGTTCTTTATCAATAATTTCAATAAACTCTTGAAGCATATAGAATTCACGTATATCACTTTCTAGAATGATGAAAGATTTTATAAATTCGTTATTTTCAACCGTTATTTTATTCTTTAAGAGAAATGAAGAAATAATTAACCTATCAACATTGTTGGGGAGTGGAGAGTTATCAGTTAGGTATTTAAAAATATTATTTCTCATTTTGTATTGCTAAAACTATTGATTTGAAGATAAATTTTTCCTGTAAATAATTGCATGACCTGCTAATTCGCCTTGAGTAATTAAAAGTCCATTTTTATAATCGCCATCTGGAGTTTTGTTGATAATTTCTTGAAGTTTTTCCATCTTATCAAAAATCTGTTCAAGCATCCAAATAATCTGATAACGTTGCATATAAAGTTTAAGCTTTTTATACATGTAATTAGCTTCTTTTGAAGTTGTTTTTGGAATGATTTTTCCAAGGGCATCTCTCTCGAAATGTTCATTGTAGTCAATGTTGCATGGGTCTAGATAACTACCTTCGTCATCTGATTTTAAGATGTTTACATACGAACAACAGTAGACTAAATTAGAGTACTGCGTCTTTAAATGAGGATTTTTTTTCCACGGTTTAAAATGATCAATGTGAAAGGTTTTAGAACCACCAAACCAAAAATCGGAACAATCTGTATATCCACACCTCTTATTAAAATCATTTGATAGAGGAGTTTTATAGCTACTGTAATTTGTGTAACTTTTTGTACACGTCCTTTTAGGGTGAGCAATTCTAAAATTATTTGCCATTCTCTTTATCTACTTTGTTAATTAATTCATCTACTTTTGAAAGCATCTGTTCTAGAGACTTAAAGTTTGAAAGTTCTTTGAATTCAATCGGTATCACACTTCTTCTGTCTATAGCCTTCTCTAATAGGTCATCTAATTCAATGATTCGTTTCTCAATGTCAATTGAAGCGTTGCCTTCTTTTCTCAATTCTATCAGGCGAAGTAGCTCATTTTCATAATTGTCAATTTTTGATTTGTAATTTACAATTTGACAAACAACTCTATCAAGAAATGTTGCTTTAGCTTTAGTTTCTTCTTTGTTGTGAAGCAGATTTTTAATATAAATTTTATTCACATCATCGCTTTCATTAACAGCTAAATCATCAAAAGACGTGAGAACGAAAAATGGGAATGCTTCCCTAATCTGAAGGAATTTCTCCATTAGCTCGACACCGTTATACGGAACATTATACTTGATATCTTCTTTTATGTCATTAAGCATAAAATCAGTAATAATGGCATCTGGATTTGTTTTCAAAATAAATTGTATCATATCATCTAAATCCTCTAATGGATATTGAGTAATTACCTCAATTACATCTTTTGTAGAAGAATGATCAACATAATCATTGAAGTAATCAAATGTTTCTTGTTCTTCGTCAATGAAAAGTACCTTATACATAATATTTTATCTTTTATATTTAATTGGGAATAATATTCTTAAACCAAAGCCAATTTCCGGAAAAAGTAGTTTTACTTTTCCATCATTTTCTTCAACTATAGATTTCACAAGCCACATGCCTAGTCCAGTTCCTTCTTCTTCACTTGTATGTGGATTTCTTCTTGTGGTGAACAAGGGCTCAAATATCTTATCTGGTTGTGAGATATCCTTAGATAGTCCAGGACCATTATCATAATAATCAATTGTAATCTCTTTGCTATTACTGGAAACTTTAATTGTTACTAACCTTTCTCTATTTTCTTTTGATAGATTAAATGCATCGATTGAATTAACTAATAGGTTATTGAACATGCTATCAAAATCAATTTCGAAAACTCGCAAATCTAAATTTTCAATATCTGCAGTATTTAATTTTATTGCTCTATTTTCTAAGACAGTAGCCCAATCATTGTTAAGGTCTGTGAAATATTTAATAAGAAATAACTGTTTTCTTTTGCGTTTATCTTTACGAGTAGCACCTAATGAAAAATTCAACCAATTTTGAAGTTTTAAGTCTTGTTTTTTTATCCTTTCAATATGGGCAAATGGATTTTTTCTTGGCTCAATCCCATTATAATCAGACTCCTGAATTTTTTCCAAAAAGAGATCTTTAAGTTTATCTGTTCTTGACGTTAATACATCGTTAAGTTTGCTTAAATCATGGCTAAACGAAGCTAAAACAATTCCACTACTTGCTAAACCTCTCAAGACCTTCTGTTCTTCTTTTAGTTTTTCAATTTCTTCTTCTTTCCGTTCAATTTCCCCGGCTAATATTTCCTTTTCTGTATCATCTGAATTGGCGTTAGCAGAATTCATATATCCAGAATTATTTTCTTGAGTATTGTTTTCGTCCTTTTCTCTTTCTTTTTTTGCTCGACTTTCAGCTAATATCTTTTTAGCAAGTTCTTCTGCGGCTTTTCTATCTCTTTCAGGACCATATTTTATATTATCATAATCAGACATTTCTCTCGCAATGTAAGATCTATCCTCTTCAAATACTCCAATTATCTCCGCAATCAGATTTTTAAAAACTTGAAAAGTTTTATTCTCTTGTAGGCCTTCACGACTAGATTTATCTTCAAAATTGACATTAGTCAGCCGAGATATCCTAATCGCACCAGCAACATTTTCGGGCTCTACTTTATACCCACCTTCTTTCTTACCAATACCTGCAGGACTTGTTGACTTTCTATTACCCAGCCCTAACCAATCAAAAGCCGTATCTTTTACTTCGCCATAGGGTCTTACTCGAAAGTTATCCCTAAATAGTTTTACACCTCCAAATTTATTCAACCAATCTTTTCTTGAATTAGACATGAAATTTTTATTGAAAAATTTCTTTGCATCTATAGAATTAGACTGTCTTTTGAGGAAATAAAATGTAAAGTCAAATAAACCGATATTTTCAAAAACATTATCTTCATCAATTGCTTTAAAGCCCTTAAGTAATTCGGAAAAAGTAGTTTCAGTTTCCCAATATCCTTTTATGAAGTCAGTTTTCAAATAGTTTTCCTTTCTCATCCCATCTCTTTGGAAAAAATCATTAGGAATTAAAGCAACATCATATTCATTTCTGAATATTTTGATTTTGACGTTTTGATTTTCATCTGCTGTAGCGACAATTTTATAATCAAAATCATCGCATATTGAACCTAACACTTCTCCATACTTATCAGGTTCAAGTGAACTATAGAGATAAATATCAAAGCCACCACTTTCTTTAGGAGGTACTAAAACTTCTAAATCTGAATAAACTTGATTGACGAAGTAATCTTCCCAATTATCTCTTAGATTGGTGATTTTTAAAATTGTCCCATATTTAAAATCTGTCTCGATATTAATATTAGATAAATCAAGACTTGGAATAAGTTTCGCAATTTCGTCTTTAATTGATCTGCTGTGTAATCCAAGCAGTTCGGCATTTACTTTTTCTATGGTTTTGAAATCTCCTTCAAAGTCTTCCCAATTTACTTTCCAGTTATAACCTGTGTAACCTGTAACTACATCGTAGGGGGTTGTATCAATTTTATGATTTTCGGGATTGAAAATAGTAATCATTTCGCAGTTACTACCAAGCTTATCTAAGGCAAATCGTCCGATACCTTTTGCACCTGCTTTTACTCTTCCAGATTTAGTAAAAATATCAGTCGCTTTATTATCAGTACCAATCGTCATCCAATGCTCTCTTATTACATTCTGAGTCATTCCTTCCCCAGAGTCAATGATGTAAAGAACAGAGAATGTAGAAATCATTTTTTTAAATTCATATTTTAAAGTTTCGTCAATAGCATCAGTTAGTTGGTATCCATCTTCAGATATTCTATAAATTTTTAGAAGATTTTCTTCAGAAATACCTTTTTCAAGAAGAGTTTGAAAATGTTCTGAACTAATTTCATCTTTAAGCACAGAGTATTGATTGTCGAAATAAACAATACTAACTTTACTATCTGCATCATAACCATTTTTAACCAACTCGATTATTGCTCCTTTTGCCGTTGCAATATTTTCTCGTCCGATTAATCGAGCTGTTCTTGCTGATACTTTAAACGGAATTTTATTGTTTTGATTATCCTCTAATTTTGCAATTTCATTTGAGAAAGCCAGTATGATATTATTATCAGACTGTTCTTTTTGAATTTCTTCAAAAAGTCTTTTCTTTAATTCTGATATTTGATTGTTAATGTCCATTATTTCTGATTGTCATTTAATAAAGTGGAAATATTTACATCAAGTAGTTCTGCTATTTTTACAAGTGTTTTCAGAGATGGTTGCACATCATTTGTACACCACCTTGAAATTGTCGCTTCATTTTTGTTTAGATGTTCAGCAAGCCATTTACTGCTTAGGCTTTTCTCTACGAGAACAACTTTCAATCTATTAATTGCTTTTTCTCTCATTTTCTTTGCATAAAATGCAAAGATATTGATTTTTTTAGAAATCGATATGTCTTTCGATAATAGTTTTCGTCATTATTCAACTTTTAAATGTGTTCATCATACAATCAAGTTGAGTTATATTTACTAGTATTGTAAAGGTAGTTGAAAGTCTAAGTGTTAAAAATGGGTAATGTCAATTTTATTATTTATTTCCTTTTGTCTTTTGCGGAACTGTCAAATGCTATCAGGTTGAACATTTCCCGCATACGGGAACGCACACGGTTGCCGTAGTAGTCTTCGAGTTCGGATGCGGAGAGGTTAGTGGTTGCGTGTGTGACCATGTGATTGTTGATAAAATGGTCGTACCGGGATAATAGTATTTCGCCCATGACGTTACACTGATTACCGTAATATTTGAGGGTGCTTTCAGCTCCCAGATCATCGAAACAGTGGGTGTGTGGTTGCGGAGGATTTGTTGTATTGTTGTAAGCATAGCTGCTGTAGCGTTGTATGATATCGTAACCGTCTTTTATAAAATTGAATGTGATTTCGCGACAGGATTTGATCCCAAATCGTTGTTGCTGTGGCACCAATACCCGCATCAAGGACATTAAACTGGTTTTACCACAACCGATAGGACCGGTTAGTAAAATGCCTTTGTTCAAGTTGATCCCAAACTGTTGTGCTTGTTTTTCATTCTGCAGGAACCACGTGAGTAATTTATGGACTACTTCGTAATCTTCGGGGATAATGTGAAAATGTTCCCCGAACATTTCTTTGCCTTTGGTCTGTATTGTAGACAGGTTGTTGTTCATAATTTAGATTTAAGAGCCAAGAGACCCCTAACCCCTAAAGGGGAGTAAAGAGTGGGTGGCATCGTTATTAGTAGACAATGGGGACTTTGAAGACATAAGTCTAGTGCTGTTTATTATATGTACATGTTCAGTCTTTAACCTGTATACATTTTATAATGGTTCTGAGTAATTTTTTGAACTGGTTGTGTTGAGTTGTCCGGGTGTCGGTTGTTTTTGTACCGAGATTTTAGGTTGCGGTGAAAACTGAGGGATGTTTAGTATCCAATTGCCGGCAGCTGCCTGCCAATCTTTCATGGGTGCTTTGCCGCCCACTTTCCACCCATTGCTTTGGAAGTGGTTGAAGAATTTCTGCGCTTCTACCTCGTTGCTGTTTTGTTCCAAAAAGTATTTGCTTATTTCCTCCAGAGTGGGAGGGAAAGCATTCGTTGAATGAATTTTTGAAGTTCTTTTTTTCGGCAAATTCCCCGATTGTACTTTTTCCCCATTTATCTCAACTACTTTCGCTCCTTTTTTTGAAACTTTCAACACAATATCATTTTGTGGTCGGGTATCTTCGTTTTCAATATTTAGGTTTAATATGTTTTCTTTGTTTATATAAGGGGCTAATGCTTGTTCAATGCTTGTTTCGATATTAGTACGGTCAAGGGTAGATACCAGTTTAGCACTTGACTGTAAATCGAACAGGTAAACCAAGCTTCCTTTGAACGGATTGAATGACGGAAGATATTGGATATAACCGTAGTTGTGCAGGTCTTTGATACATTTATGATAAGTGGCCTTGGCAGAAATCTTACTAATACGCATGAGTTCCTGCCTGGAAATTGATACGGGGTTTTGAAAACGTCCGGAATTCCAAAACTGAAAGATAGCCATGTAAAGGCTAACATGTGTTGGGTTAAGGCGATTGTCGACCGCAACCTTTTGAAAGAATCCACTGAGTTGAAGGATGTAATTCATGATGTGATAATGAGTTGATGTGATGATAACCCCAACCCCGTAAAAAGGGGCTTTAGGATTTGTTTTTTGAAAGAAGTTTTTCGATATCGGTGAAGTTGTAGTAATTGGTACCCCCAATTTTTGTAAATGGCAAAGTGCCATTGATTCGCAGCGTTTGCAGTGTACCTGGCGAAATGTTGAGCAGTTTGCGGACCTCATTTGATTTCAACCATTTCTTGGTTACAGGATTTTGTTGTTCTTTCAACAAATCCTTTATATCCTGAATTAGTTCGGTTTTGAACTCTTTCAGATCTTCGGTGGTTATGATTTGTGCGGACATGTGTTTAGTTTATAGTTGACAGTTAATAGTTGATATGCTCCAAACCTCCGTCTGAGCTGGACAGGCTCTAAAGGGCTTAAAGAGTTTTTTATGATTTGCAATTCGCGAATTGCGAATTTGGTTTTTAGTCGTTGAATGAGAGTGAGCGGGAAATCCAGCCCAAGAGAAATTTTTTACTGGTCGGGCGTTTCCGGATTGTGTTTATGTAATACTCAATTTTAGCCACTGTAAGTTTAGCTTGAAAGTATCCAAAATCCATGGAGTTGATTTTATTGAGCGTAATCTCTCCAATGAT
>Ga0302292_1001627_pt1 | contig 14219 bp, 16 predicted proteins | sample III_Fen_N2_1_FD_194553 | JGI IMG/M metagenome (GOLD analysis project Ga0302292, IMG submission 194553) | Peat permafrost microbial communities from Stordalen Mire near Abisko, Sweden - III_Fen_N2_1 | ecosystem: Environmental > Terrestrial > Soil > Wetlands > Permafrost | place: Sweden: Abisko...
AAGGCTGACAAGCTTAAAACTGTACGAAGTAACGGTATGGTCCCAGCAGTCGTCTATGGCGCTCGTGTGGAAAACACTTTGATTTCCGTTCCGAGCATCCTCTTCACTAAGATATTAAAAGTAGCTGGTGAATCAAGTACAATCGTCCTTGAAATAGCCGGAGATAAGGAGACAGATAAACCTACAAAAGTAGATGTTCTAATCCATGATTTACAAGTCGATCCACTTAAAGGATTTCCTGTTCACGTTGATTTCCTCGCTATTGATATGAATAAAGCAATTGAAGTTTCAATTCCTCTTGAATTCGTAGGATTAGCAAAGGCAGAAAAAGATGGATTAGGAGCTCTTGTAAAAGCACTTCATGAAATTGAGATTGAAGCTCTTCCAAAAGATCTTCCTCATTCCATTACAGTAGATGTAACTGGTTTAGCAACTCTTGAAGACCAAATTCATGCTAAAGATCTTATTCTTCCAAAGGGTGTAACTCTAATCACAGATGGTGATGAAGTTGTAGCTCTAGTAACAGCCGCAAAAGAAGAAGTTGAAGAAGTAGCAGCACCAGTTGATTTAGCATCAATTGAAGTTGAGAAAAAAGGTAAAAAAGAAGAAGAACCAGAGGCTTAATAATGAAAATTATATAAAAACTCCCCGATTTATGTCGGGGAGTTTTTATATGTGCTTGTGACTTCACTAAAATTTTCTTTAATATTTCTTCACTAAGCTGTACTTTTATAAGGTTTCTTTGAAACCAAGAAAAATTGGAGTATAATCATACTCATGAGTCGCAATATACGATATTATTTTTCTTTTATACTTGTCATAGCAATTTCATTAGGTAGTTTTAATTATACACAACAGCCAGTATATGCAAGCCAAGCTCTAGATATTGCTCAAGCTGATAAAGCTCGTTTAGAATCAGAACTTTCATCATTAGAAAATGAAATAGCTCAAAAACAAAAAGAACTTTCTGCTCAAAAAGGTCAGTCTGTTTCTTTGTCTCGTGATATTGCTATTCTTACTACACAAATTAAAAAATCAAAATTAGATATACAATCTAAAAATTTAACAATTACAAAACTTGGTGGTGAAATTACTCAAAAAAGTAAAAAAATATTATCTCTTAATATTAAAATTGAAACTGAAAAAGATTCTCTTGCCCAATTAATTCGAAAAGAAAAAGAAATTGATGATAAATCAATTTTGTCTCTTATTTTATCTCAAGATTCCATATCAGATGCCTATGGTGATATAGACGCCTTTGCTTCAATCAAAAGAGATATTAAAAAATCTGTGGATGAAATTCTAGGAGTAAAAACTGAAACTGAATCAGAAAAGAAAACTTTAGAAATCAAAAAAAATGAGGAAACTGATGTTAAAGTCAAACTAGAAGCAGAAAAGAAAAAAGTTGAAGCAGATCAAGCAGAACAAAATAAACTTTTATCTATAAGTAAAAATAAAGAAGTTCAATATCAAAAAGTTCTAGCAGATAAAGCTAAGCGTCGTTCAGAAATATTAGCAATGTTATTTAATCTTCGTGATACATCAGCAATTCCATTTGGTACAGCTTTGGGATTTGCAAATGATGCATATAAATCAACCGGAGTTGCACCAGCATTTATTTTAGCAATCATTACTCAAGAAAGTAATTTAGGAACTGATCAAGGTTCTTGTTATGTAACAAATATGGATACTGGGGAAGGAAAAAGTTCAAAGAGTGGAAAAACCTTCCCAAATGTAATGAAGCCAACTAGAGATATAAAACCATTCTTTGATATTACAACAAGTGTTGGACGTGACCCTTATAAAACATTAGTCTCTTGTCCAATAGCCTCTGCAGGTACATCAAGTTGGGGTGGAGCTATGGGACCTGCCCAATTTATTCCTTCGACATGGCAAGGTATAAAAAACCGTGTTGCAAGTGCATTAGGAATAAAAAATGCTGATCCTTGGTATGCAAAAGATGCATTTATGGCGTCAGCAATATTCCTTAAAGACCTTGGAGGTGTCGGGGATAGTTATACAGCTCAGATAAAAGCAGCTTGTAAATATTACGGTTCTGGTGGATCTACTTGTTCTTACGGAAGACAAGTTATGGCTAGAGTCAGTAAAATCCAAACAACAATGATTGACCCATTGCAAAACTAAGAATATCGTGATATTATGACCCTTATATGAAAAAGAAAATACATCCAAAGCATAATAATAATTCAATTGTTACCTGCGCATGCGGAGCTACTTTTCCTGTAGGATCTACTATGGATCAAATTAATATTGAAATCTGTAGTCAATGTCATCCTTTTTATACAGGTAATGAAAAAGTTCTAGATACAGCAGGACGTGTTGATCGTTTCAAAAAGCGTGTAGCTCTATCAGCTTCAAAAACAAAGAAATAAATATCTTAAAACATAAAAAGCTCTTTATAGAGCTTTTTATGTTTTTTGTTATTTCTTATTTGTTGTTATAATAAAATTATATGATTCCCGATTTAGAACAATTGAAAAAAGACCACAAAACTAGTTACTTCGCAGAAGAATACGAGAGGCTTTTGAATGAAGAAAAAAAAGTAAATGAAATGGTTGAACAAGATGAAAGCTTAAAAGAATTAGCTGAAGAAGAAATCCAAAATATAAAATTTCAAAAAGAAGCAATAGAACGTCAGATAGAAGAAATGAAAAAAAGTGAAAAAGAGGAAGAGGAATTTCCTAATGAAATAATTCTAGAAGTACGTGCTGGAGCAGGAGGAGATGAAGCATCTCTTTTTGCGTGGGAACTTGCTCATATGTATGAAAAATATGCAGAAGCTCATAAATGGAGCTGGACACCAATAGATGATTCATCAAATGAAGTTGGTGGTTATAAAGAAGCTTCATTTGAAGTAAGAGGTAAAGATGTTTATAAAACTCTCCGATTTGAAACCGGAGTTCATAGAGTTCAGAGAATTCCTGCAACAGAAAAAAATGGACGCATTCACACTTCAACAGCATCAGTTGCAGTTTTACCTCTTAGAAAGAAAACAAAAATTGTATTAAATCCAGCAGATATTGAAATTGAATATTCAAGAAGTGGTGGCGCAGGAGGACAAAATGTTAACAAAGTTGAAACTGCTGTTCGTCTTATTCATAAACCAACAGGAATGAGTGTTCGATGTACTACAGAAAGAAAACAACTTGGTAATAGAGAAAAAGCCATGGAAATTTTAGTTGCTAAAATTCAAATGCAAAGAGATGAAGAAGAGGCAAATAAATATTCAGCTGACAGAAAAAATCAAATTGGAACAAATGATAGAAGTGAGAAAATTAGAACATATAATTTTCCACAAGATCGTGTTACTGATCACCGAATCAAACAGTCTTGGTCTAATCTTCCAAGTATAATGGATGGTAATATAAGTAAAATTATTGAAGCATTATCTAGTGGGGTAATAGGGGAAGCGGGGGATGAAGAATAACAAATTACCCACCTTGCTACTTATTCCTATTTCGTGTTATACTTTCCCTCAGTAGTTAGCTTATGTTTTGGTATTTGTTTCATTCTCTGTGTGAAAACACTGATGTAATGTAAATGAAAATCGGCTATGCGATTACATTTATAAATTAGTTTTCTTCGATTAAGTGTATGAAAGTACATTTATGAGAAGCACATTGTCATATATGGCAAAAAAGTTATATGTTGGTGGTCTTCCTTATAAGACTTCTAACGATGAGTTAAAAGCTCACTTTAGTGCTGCCGGAGCTGTCGCTTCAGCAACAATTATCATGGATAAGATGACAGGTCGCTCAAAAGGTTTCGGTTTCGTAGAAATGGAAAACGATGCTGATGCAGCTACAGCTATCTCAATGTTTGATGGCAAGGATTACGAAGGTCGTAATCTTACAGTAAACGAAGCTCGTCCTATGGAAGAACGCCCTCAAAACGGTGGTTTCCGTGCAAATAGATAATATTATATTTTCTAAATAAAAATCCCCACTCGTAAGAGTGGGGATTTTTATTTGACTAATTTTTATATATATTGTAATTTTAGATTAAACAACTTAAAAGAACATCATTATGGGAAAAAAAGAAATGATTGATTTTATTCTTTCTCTCCATGCTGAAAAACCAATACCACAAGTATGGATTGATTTTATTCTGGAGGATTTTCCAGAAAAAGAAATAATTTTAATTAATGATAGTTATGTTTTTGAAATCATAGAAAACAAAAACAATACTATAACGTTAAAACCTATGGGTACAAACATCCACAGTAAAGAAATCTGCAATTTCGAAGAAAAATCAACAACTTATCGTTATATTAAAAATGGCGAAATTATTGAAAAAAAAGAATAGCAGAAGAAGAAATATCTAAAGGGCCAAAATAAAATATTTTGGCCCTTTGTTTATGTGCGTGTGCTTGGAATCGGACCAAGGACCTCTGTCTTATCAGGACAGCGTTCTACCACTGAACTACACACGCATAGTTATTTGCTTTAATACTATAGCAAAAACTTGAAAATATCGCAATTTTTTGATATAGTTTAGGTGGCTTAAAGCCATTTTCTTTTTATGAATAATGAGGAAAACCCCAAAAATGAATCTCCATGGTGGAGAGAAGGTCTTATTTCTTTTATAAAGATTAGTGCTTCTATTTCAATTCCAATAATAATTGCCTTATATCTAGGTAAATATTTAGATGATAAATACAATACTAAGCCATGGATTTTTTTAGGATTAACTTTTATAGCATTTATAATTTCATTGGTTTCAATTTACATTAGTATGATGAAATATATTAAAGATATAGAAAATAAAGCAAAAAATAAATAATATGGCCACAGAAAATAATACAGTAGGATTAAATACACTGACTGAAAATTCTTTAAACACAGAAAGTTCTTCAATTGTGCCAGAAAATAAAAATCAAGAAATTTCTCATGAATCTACTTTATACGCAGAACCTATTTTTCATATAGGAAATTTTACTATAACAAATGCATTATTTACTAGTGAAATTGTAGTTTTAATTTTAATTATTTTTTTTGTTACATTGCGTTTTAAAATTAAAAAAATTCCCAAAGGAATACAAAACTTTTTTGAAATAATAATAGAAGGAGCTGAATCACTTTGTGACCAAGTAACAAACAGCCGAAAAATAACAAACAAAGCCTTTCCAATAGTTTTAACTGTTTTCTTTATAGTCTTATTAAACAACTGGATGGGAATACTTCCACTAGGTGGTTTTGGTCTTGTAGAAATGGGAGAGAGTGGAAAAATGTTTATTCCATTAATAAGATCAGGAACAGCTGATATTAATGGTACTTTACCTCTAGCTATTTTGTCTGTAATAGGGGCAAATTTGTTTGGTATTATATCAATAGGCCTATGGAAAACAACCAATAAATATGTTAATCTGAAAGCTCTTGGTGGTATTTTTACCAAGATAAGAAAAGACCCAATGGTTCTCATGACAGCCCCTATAATGTTCGCAGTTGGACTTATAGAATTTGTAGGAGAATTTGCAAAGATAGCATCGCTATCATTTCGTCTTTTTGGAAACGTATTTGCTGGAGAAGTCTTACTTGCTTCCATGGGAGCTATATTTGCCTATGCACTTCCTACACCATTTCTACTACTTGAGGTTTTCGTAGGAATGATACAAGCCTTTATTTTTGCAATACTTACTCTTGTTTATTATACAATAGCAAGTCTTGATCATGATGAAGACGAAGGTCACCATGAGGAAAATAAATTACAGGAGGCACATTAATGGAAAAAAGGTCAATCATTATTAATTAATAGTCTAAAATAATATGGAAATAAACGCACTTGCAACACTTTCAAAAGCAATCGCCATCGGACTTGGATCAATCGCACCAGCTATCGCTATTGGTATGATTGGTTCTAAAGCAATGGAAGCTATTGGACGTAATCCAGAAGCTTCAGGAAAAGTTTTCGTACCTATGCTTTTAGCATCAGCTTTTGCTGAAGCCATCGCTATTTACGCACTTGTTATCGCATTCTCAATTAAGTAATTTTACTACTTACATCTGGCCATTTGTTTCTATCGCAAATGACTAGGAGTAAGGAGTAAATGTTTCAAAAATTCGTAATTTGTAATTATTAATTAGTAATCATTTTAAAATGGATTCATTCATCAATACATTTCATATAGACTGGAAAATTATAATAGCGCAAGTTATTAACTTTGTCATAGTTCTTTTTGTTTTACAATTTTTAGCTCTTAAACCTCTTAGGAAATTAATGAATGAAAGAAGCGCTAAAATAGAAGGAGGATTAGAAGATGCTCAAAAAAATGCTGAAATTTTAAAAAATACAAAAAAAGAATATGACGATATTGTATTGAAAGCACGTACTGAAGCTAACATTATTTTTCAAGAAGGTAAAAAAGATGCTGAGGTTAAAAAAGCTGAAATGCTAGCAGAAGCTTCCAAGGATGTTGAAATAATGATTTCAAATGGAAAGAAAACACTAGAATCAGAAAAAATTAAAATGGTAGAAGAAGCTAAAAATGAAATTGTTTCATTGGTAGTAAAAGCAACAGAAAAACTATTAGAATCAAATACAGATAAAACATTAAATGATAAATCGTTAGATCAAATCAAAAAAATATAATTATGTCGACTATTTCTATAAAAAATATAGCAAGTGCAATATATGAATCTTCTATAAACAAAGAAGGGGATGAACTTGATATGATTATAAAAAATAGTACTAAATTAATCGCTCATAGTAATCTGTTAGGCAAATCTGAACAGATACTAACAGAATTAGAAAATATTATCGATAAAGAACAAGGAAGAATTCGTGCAAAAGTAAAATCTAAAATAAAGATTACAGATAAAATAAATAACGAAATAATTGATTTCATAAAAAAAAGATTTAAAGCCAAAGAAGTTATACTAGAAATAACAGAAGACCCTAAATTACTCGGAGGAATAAAAATAGAAATAGGAGATGAAATAATAGATACAACATTACGGTATAAATTAAATCAATTACAAAATTATTTAACCACAAATTAAAATGACAAATAATCACATAGTAGAAAATTTAAGAAAACAAATTGAAAAATTTAAAGAAGATGTTAAATCTGAAAAAGTTGGTCATGTAATTGAAGTTTTTGATGGTATCGCAAAGGTATCTGGACTTTCTGATCTTAAGGCATCTGAAATGGTTAGTTTTGCTCATGGCGAAATGGGAGTTGCTCTTAACTTAGATGAAGATTCAGTTGGGGTAATTATTCTTGGTGGATTTTCAAAAATTAAAGAAGGAGATATTGTAAAAGCAACAGGTAAAATTCTCTCAGTTCCAGTATCTGATTTACAAATAGGAAGAGTTTTAAATGCATTGGGTGAACCTATTGATGGCAAAGGTGCAATCAAGGCAACTTCTTCAAATCCTATTGAACGTGTTGCATCAGGAGTTATGAGTCGTCAGAGTGTTGATCAGCCAGTTCAAACTGGAATTAAAGCAATTGATGCCATTATTCCTATTGGACGTGGACAACGTGAACTTATTATTGGTGATCGTCAAACAGGAAAAACAGCTATCGCGATTGATGCAATTTTAAACCAAAAAGGTCAAAACATGATTTGTGTTTATGTTTCAATAGGTCAAAAAGATTCAAAACTTCGTAAACTTCAAACACGATTAGAAGAAGGTGGCGCTATGGATTACACAATCATAGTATCAGCAGGATCTTCAGAAGCCGCATCACTATCATACATTGCTCCTTATACTGGAGTTTCTATCGCTGAATATTTTATGGATCAAGGGAAAGATGTTTTGATTATTTATGATGACTTATCAAAACACGCAGTTGCATATCGTGAAATTTCATTACTATTACGTCGCCCACCAGGACGTGAAGCCTATCCAGGAGATGTTTTCTATTTGCACTCCCGTTTATTAGAACGTGCATGTCGCCGAAATAAAGATTACGGTGGAGGATCAATAACAGCATTACCAATTATTGAAACACAAGCTGGTGACGTATCTGCATATATTCCAACTAATGTTATTTCTATTACTGATGGACAAATATTTCTAGAAACAGATTTATTTTATAAAGGTATTCGCCCAGCTGTAAACGTTGGACTTTCAGTTTCTCGTGTTGGATCTTCAGCTCAAGTAAAAGCTATGAAAAAAGTGGCTGGAACATTAAAACTTGATTTAGCACAATTCCGTGAACTTGAAGCTTTTGCACAATTTGGTTCTGATTTAGATGAAGCAACAAAACGCCAACTTGAAAGAGGAAAGCGTGCTGTTGAAGTCTTAAAACAACCTCAGTATTCTCCAGTTGAAACAACAAATCAAATTGTAGTTCTATACGCACTTATTAAAGGATATATGGATACAGTTGATATTTCAAAAATAAATGAATATCAAAATGGTCTTACCGATTATACAGAAAAAAATGCAAAAGATTTTTATGTAGACGTAAAAGAAAAGAAAATGTGGACAGACGAATCAGAAATTTCTATAAAGAAAGCTATTGAAGATTTCACTAAATCATTTACATCATAATAAATATTTATGGCAGGTACAAAAGAAATTAAAAGAAGAATAAAAAGTGTTAAGAACACAAAAAAAATCACGAAAGCTATGGAGCTCGTGGCGGCTTCAAAGATGAAGCGTGCTGTTTCTAATACACTATCCTCTCGTTTATATGCAGAATATTCATGGGAGCTTTTAACCTCTTTATCTTCTAAATTAGAAGAAATTACCCATCCATTTTTTAATGAAAATAAAAAGATTGATAAATCTCTTTTAGTTCTTATAACTTCTAATCGTGGTCTTTGTGGTTCATACAATTCTCAAGCAATTAAAAAATCATTATCCATTATTAAAAAATCAACAACAAATTTAGATATTGTTACTGTTGGTAAAAAGGGAGATGTAGCTATGCAAAGAATTGGGCAAAATATAATTGCTTCATTTATCGAGTTTCCAGATAATGCAAAATTAAATGATATTAAACCACTATCTGAAATAATAACAAAAAAATATAAAGAAGGTGCTTATAAAAATATAATAATGATTTATACTGATTTTGTTTCGGCTCTGACACAAAAAGCAAATGCAAAAATTATTTTACCAATTACAAAAGAAGAGATAAGAGAAACAATAGATAATTTACCAATTAAAGAAATAGGAGAAAATAATAAAGAAAAATTTAAAATAAAAGAGTTATCGTCAGTACCATATATTTTTGAAGGAGATACGAATACTTTAATAGAGTCACTAGCAGAAAAATTAGTAAGAATGCAAATATATCAGATGATATTAGAATCAAATGCTAGTGAACAATCATCCAGAATGGTCGCAATGAAAAATGCTTCAGAGGCTGCAGGAGAAATGATTGATGACTTAACTCTTGTGTTTAATAAAGCTCGTCAAGCAGGTATCACTCAGGAAATATCAGAGATTAGTGCAGGTATGGCAAGTGTAAGTTAAATTTAAATTTATTATTAATATTATAAAAATTATGCAAAATATTGGAAAAATAAAAAAAATTATCGGACCGGTTGTAGACGTAGAATTTGAAAATAATCTACCTTCTATTTACAATGCTCTTACTGTAAACAATAACGGCAAGATAATTGTTCTTGAAGTTGAACAACATATAGGTAGTAATATTGTTCGTACTGTTGCTATGGATACAACAGATGGACTTTCTAGAGGAATAGAAGTCACAGACACTGGAGCCCCAATTTCTGTTCCTGTAGGTAAGGATACATTAGGACGTATCTTTAATGTTCTAGGTGACGTCATAGACGATGGAATAGCTGTTTCTACAGATATTCGTTCTTCTATTCACCGTGAAGCCCCTAGCTTCGTAGAACAGGCAACAAAAGTAGAAATACTTGAAACTGGTATTAAAGTTATTGATCTTATATGTCCAGTTTTAAAAGGAGGAAAAGTTGGATTATTTGGTGGAGCTGGAGTTGGAAAGACTGTTGTCATTCAGGAATTAATCCACAATATTGCATCAAATCATGGTGGTTATTCTGTCTTTGCTGGAGTAGGTGAACGTACTCGTGAAGGAAATGATTTATATCATGAAATGAAAGAATCTGGAGTTCTTCCAAAAGTTGCCATGGTGTTCGGGCAAATGAATGAACCACCTGGAGCTCGTCTACGTGTTGCTCTTTCAGGACTTACAATGGCTGAATATTTTCGAGATCAAGAAGGTAAAGATGTTCTTTTCTTTATAGATAATATTTTTCGATTTACTCAAGCAGGATCAGAAGTATCTGCTCTACTTGGACGTATTCCTTCTGCTGTGGGATATCAACCAACTCTTGCAACAGAAATGGGAAATTTACAAGAACGTATTACTTCTACAGATAAAGGTTCTGTTACTTCAGTGCAAGCTGTATATGTTCCAGCTGATGACTTGACTGACCCAGCACCAGCTACAACATTCTCACACTTAGATTCTACTGTTGTTCTTAATCGTTCACTTTCTGAAATAGGTATTTACCCAGCAGTTGATCCATTAGACTCTTCTTCTACAATTCTTGATCCACATATAGTTGGAAAAGAACACTATGAAGTAGCTCGTGAAGTTCAAAGAGTTCTACAGAGATACAAGGACTTACAGGATATTATCGCAATTTTAGGAATGGAAGAATTATCAGACGAAGATAGAGATTTAGTTTCTCGTGCTCGTAAAATTCAAAAATTCTTATCACAGCCATTTTTCGTTGCAGAACAATTTACAGGTTCAGCTGGTCAATATGTACCACTTACTGAAACAATTAGATCTTTTAAAGAAATTCTTGAAGGTAAACATGATGATAAACCAGAAAATGAATTTTATATGAAAGGAGCTATATAATTAAGAATTAATAATTATAAATGAGTAAACAATTAAAACTTAAAATAGTCACACCTGAAAAACTAATTCTAGAAGAATATGTTGATCAAGTTACAATTCCAACAACGGAAGGGGAATTAACTATATTACCAAATCATATATCTATGATTGCAGGTCTTAGCTCTGGAGATGTTGTTGCATTTACTTCTGGTGAACATATACCTATGGCTGTATCTGGTGGATTTGTTGAAGTAAAACAAACAGATGGAGAAACAGAAGTTGCTATATTAGCAGACTATGCAGAACATGTAGCAGATATTACAGAAGAAGCTATTACAAAAGCTATTGCACGTGCAGAAGAATTAAAGAAACAAGCAGAAAATAAAGAAGTTGTTGATTTTGAACACTTTGAATCTGAGCTTGAGAGAACTTTAACTCGTATTAAAATTGCAGACAAATGGCAAAAAAAGAAATATAGAAAATAAGAAAAGACCCTTCTAAATATTTTTTTAGTAAGGGTCTTTTTTTGTTGGACAAAGAAATCATTAAATTGGAGATGAAAGATTATAAAATTTATCATAATCATATTTTTCACACTCCAAAGAAATGTTTTTAATTCCTTCTTTAATTTCTTTTTCAACTTTTAAAAAAACATATTCTGGTACTTTTACTGTATACCAATTAATACCTTTTTTAATTTTCAAAAAATAATTAGTAACAAAAATAATTTGATCTGGAATCATGTAATTATAGTTTTCATTATTTAAAATATTTACAGGTATAAATAATTGCTCAGATTTCTTTCTTAAAGCAATAACATTACCCTCAATCTTTTCTTTGTGAATAACAAATAGGTAATCAATACAAGACCGAATACCTCCAATTACAAGAAAACCTAAAACATAAAGTATGAGTCCAATAATAGCCAATATAATACAAATGACCACAAAAGGAGCTATTACAGAAAGAGCAATTAATCCAATAATACCAAGTACTACAATAAGTGGGTAATATAATAAATCACCCATTAATTCAATTTTTGCTTTCATAATACAAAATTTTTAAGGGTTTAAAAACATTTTTTATTCTCCTATATTATACTACTACAATAATAATATGTCAAATACAACTTTGTGTATCAAATGATATACTAAAATACATGACTCAAGAGCAAACTTTAAATATAATGAAAACTGGCGTCAATATTTACCTAACTGGAAGCGCTGGAAGTGGAAAAACGTATTTATTAAATCAATATATAGAATATCTTCAAAAACATGATATACAAGTTGCAGTTACGGCTTCTACTGGTATTGCAGCTACTCATATGAATGGTATGACTATTCATAGTTGGTCAGGTATTGGAATTAAAAACAACTTAGATGAGAAAGATTTACAAGGGTTAGAGGAGAAGAAATATTTATGGGCTCGTTTTGAAAAAGCGAGAGTTCTTATTATTGATGAAATTTCAATGCTTCATGGAAATCAATTGGATATGCTTGAACAAGTTTGTCGTAGATTTAAAAGAAGCGATAAACCATTTGGAGGTTTACAAGTAATACTTTCTGGAGATTTTTTTCAGTTACCACCAATAGATAAAAGTGGAATTGAATCAAAAAATAATATGGTTTTTGGTAGTGCTGCTTGGCAAATTTTAAATCCAGCAATATGCTATTTAGAAGAACAACACAGGCAAGAGGATAATACTTTAACTGATATTTTAAATATGATTCGTAATAACTCTTTAGAAGAGAAACATTATGAATGCTTAGAAAAGCGTATAGGTGCAAAATTAGAAAATAATAAAAAAGCAACTAAATTATATACGCACAATATTAATGTTGATAGTATGAACAATGCAGAGTTGTCTCTTATTAAAAATAATGAAAAGACTTTTTTAATGACCTCAACTGGCCCTGAACATATTGTAGAAATATTAAAAAAAAGTTGTTTGGCTCATGAAGAACTCAAATTAAAAATCGGAGCAGAAGTTATGTGTGTAAAAAATAATTTTGAAGAAAATTATGCAAACGGATCGCGTGGTATTGTTATAGGATTTGTAAATGATACTGGCTATCCAATAATAGAACTTAATAATGGAAAGATTGTTACCTTAAAACCTATGGTATGGGCAATAGAAGAAGACGGTAAGATTAAAGCTTCGGTTACTCAAATACCACTTCGTCTTGCTTGGGCAATAACTATACATAAGAGCCAAGGAATGTCTCTAGATAACGCAGAAATTGACCTAACAAGAACATTTGCTTATGGTATGGGATATGTTGCGCTTTCACGTGTTAGAACACTAGCTGGGATAAGTCTTGTTGGTTTTAGTCCTGAATCTCTTCGTGTTGATCCAAAGGTTTTAGAATTTGATCAAGATTTAAAAAATCAAAGTGCTCAGAATGAACTTTTATTTAAAAAGTTAAAAAAAGATGAACAACAAAAATTAGAAGAAGATTTTATTCTTCGTATGGGAGGATCTATTATAACTCAAAATAAAAAACAAAATAAAATAAAAAAAATTATTGATACAAAAATTCCTACAATAATGGTAACAAAAGAATTATTGGATTGTGGAAAAACAATAAGTGAAATAGCAAAAGAACGTGATTTAACTAAGGGAACAATAACTCACCATATAGAGCAAATTATGGATCAATATCCAGAAACTAAAATTGATCATCTAAAACCAAAACAAAAATACATTGATCTTGTTTCAAAAGCTAATAAAAAATTAAAAGGGGATGACATTGGAAAATTAAGCCCTATTAAAATACTCTTAGAAAAAGAAGGACATGATCTATCTTTTGAAGATATTCGCCTGGCCAAGTTGTTTATTTAATAGCGGTTGGACCGCTAAAGATTATTAGAGTAAAATAATAACTATGAATGAACCTCTTGCTTCAAAAATTAGACCTAAAAATTTAAAAGAGTTTATAGGACAAAAACACTTAGTGGGTAAAGATAAACCATTATCTATTGCTATAGATAAAAAACATATTTTCTCTTTTATTCTTTGGGGACCACCTGGAGTTGGTAAAACAACCCTCGCACGAATATACGCTAAAGCCTTAAATGCTGATTATCATGAGCTTTCAGCAGTTTCTGCTGGAAAAGATGACATACGTCAAATATTAGATACTTCTATTAAAGGAACAGGGGATCTTCTTGGACCTAAGATTCTTTTCTTAGATGAGATCCATCGTTTTAATAAAGCACAACAAGATTTTTTATTACCTCACGTAGAGAGTGGTAGACTTATTCTTATTGGAGCAACTACAGAAAATCCAAGTTTTGAAGTTATACCAGCATTACTTTCTCGTTGCAGAGTTTTTGTTATGGAAGAATTATCAGATGATGATATAAAAAATATCATAAAAAGTACTGGATATAAATT